>Ga0070667_100000011_pt1 | contig 269772 bp, 270 predicted proteins | sample KBSS33metaG_FD_64659 | JGI IMG/M metagenome (GOLD analysis project Ga0070667, IMG submission 64659) | Switchgrass rhizosphere microbial communities from Kellogg Biological Station, Michigan, USA - KBS S3-3 metaG | ecosystem: Host-associated > Plants > Roots > Rhizosphere > Soil ...
CGGCGGCGCCGCGCTGATTTCGGCTCTCCGGGCTACGCCCTCCGAGCCGCAATCAGCGCACCAACCCTAGCGGACAACTAATGTGCTACAGAACCGGACAGTTCTACTTGCTACTAACAGACTGAGGGGTGATGGCCATGAGCGCGGCGAGTGAGGAAACCTACCAGGCCCCGGCGCTGAGCAAGGGCCTGCAGGTGCTGGAATTCCTGTCTGGCCAGACCGAGCCCTATGCGGTATCGGAGCTGGCCCGCGCGTTGGGCAAGTCCCGCAATGAGATTTACCGCATGGTGATCGTGCTCGAGCGGCTCGGATATCTCATGCGCACGGATACGGATCGCTTTGCCGTGACCCGTAAATTGTTCGATATCGCGATGCGCGCCACGCCGCAGCGCAATCTCCTGGCCCAGGCCCTGCCGGTGATGGAACGGCTGGCTCAGGACACGGCGCAGAGCTGTCATCTGACCGTGGCGAGCGGATCCGACATCGTGGTCGTGGCACGGGTCGAAAGCCCGGATGTGCTGGGCTTTTCGGTGCGGGTCGGCTATCGCCGGCCGCTCAATCAGTCAGCCTCCGGACATGTGCTTTTCGCCTTCCAGAATGAGACAGGGCGCGCCGCAATGCGGGCGCTGCAGACGGGTGAGGAAGACCGAAAGCGCTGGGCCGATCTCGAGCGGGAGGCGGGGACGATTCACGAGATGGGGGTTTATTTATCCCCCAGCGCCTACGTCGACGCGGTCACCGATATCGCCGCTCCAATAACACCGGGAGACACGCCCACCGCCCTCGCGGTGCTGGTCATGCCCTTTATTGGCGGCCGCTCGGCGCGGATCAGCATGACACAGGCGGCGAGTGCGACGAAGGAAGCGGCGCTCCAGATCAGCGCTAAATTGGGCTGAGTCTGCGGTCGTCGATTCAGGGCTAGTCAGTCTTGCTATGAGAGAGCGCCCCGTGGTTTCATTAGTGACCTATACGCTCGTCAATAAGCATGATCCATCCTGGCTCCCTCCGCCGCTCTGGTACCCCTGGCCTTTCGGTCGGACCGCTGGGCCTCGGAGTGGCCCCTCTGGGGAATCTCTATACAGCCGTGAGCGAGGCGGACGCGGAGGCGACGCTTTCGCAAGCCGCTGAGTGCGGGATCCGCTGGTTCGATGTGGCGCCGTTGTATGGTTTTGGGTTGGCCGAACAGCGGCTGGGCCATTTCCTGCGCCAGGCGGCGCCGGCTGACCGCGTGATCTCCACCAAAGTCGGACGAGTGCTCGAGCCGGCGCCCACCGCTCCGACGCACGAGCATTTCGTCGCGCCTTTGGCCTACCGGCCGGTCTTCGATTACAGCCGCGCCGGGATCGAGCGCTCCTACGAGGAGAGCCTGCACCGATTGCAGCTCGACCGAGTGCAGATTCTGCTGCTGCACGATATCGATCGTTCTCACCATTCCGCGCATCGCCTCCTCGTGAAGCAGCTCCTGGATGAATCGCTTCCCACCCTGCATCGCCTGAAGAGCGAGGGCCGGGTCGATGCCATCGGCCTCGGCATCAACGAGTGGGACATTGGCTATGAGATTCTGGCGAGCGCGGACATCGACTGTGTGCTGCTGGCGGGCCGCTATACCTTGCTCGATCAGACGGCGGAGTCCAGCGGCTTCCTGGAAGCCTGCGCGCGGCGGGGGGTGCCGGTGCTGGCGGGCGGGGTGTTGAATGGGGGGTTTCTGGCCGGTGGAGGGATCTATGACTATCACCCCGCCACGGCAGCGCTCATCCAGCGCCGCAGTGAGCTCATGACCCTTTGCGAAGCGCATCGGGTCGAGCTTGCGGCAGCCGCCCTTCAGTTCAGCGCCTCACATCCGGCCATCGCCTCGCTGACGATCGGCGCGCGCTCCGCGCAGGAGGTGGATACCCTCATCGGATGGAGTCGCGTTACCATTCCGCCGGAATTCTGGGATGCGCTGCGCCGCAGCGGCTTCCTTTCCCACGATACACCCACTCCCCACTGAGGAATACTTCTATATGCGTTTGGCCGGTAAGACAGCATTGATCACCGCAGCGGCAGCCGGAATCGGGCGTGCGACGGCGCTGGCCTTCGCGCGCGAAGGTGCGCAGGTCATCGCCACGGATATCAACGGCCGCGAGCTCGCGGCTTTGGGTGCCTTGCAGGCCTCGATCCGTCCGGAAGTGCTGGATGCCACCGACCGCGAAGCCGTGGAAGATTTGTGCCGCCGGGAGCCGCGGATTCATGTGCTGGTCAACGCCGTGGGATTCGTGCACAACGGCACGATTTTGGAGTGCAGCGATGAAGACTGGTCGAAGTCTTTGGCGATCAATCTCACGAGCATGATGCGCGTGATCCGTGCCGGGTTGCCGGGCATGCTCGCCGGTGGTGGGGGTTCCATCATCAATGTCGCCTCCGTGGCTTCAAGCGTGCGGGGAGTGCCGTCGCGTTTCGCGTATTCGACCACGAAGGCCGGCGTGATCGGGCTCACCAAGTCGGTCGCCGCGGACTTTGTCACCCAGCGGATTCGATGCAATGCGATCTGTCCGGGGACCGTCGATACGCCTTCGCTGGCTCAGCGGCTGCGTAATACGGGAGATGAAGCCAGGGCGCGCGCGGCCTTTATCGCACGACAGCCCATGGGACGGCTGGGAACGGCTGAAGAGGTAGCGGCGCTGGCGGTGTACCTGGCGAGTGATGAGTCGGCATTTACCACGGGGGCGGTGCACGTGATCGATGGGGGGTGGACGATGTAGCCGCAGGGAGTACTATCTCCCGATGCTGCGCGTCCTCCTGGCCGCTTTCCACCTGATTGCCCTGGGGCTGGGGATGGGCGCCGTCATCACGCGCGGCAATGCCCTGCGTGAGCCGGTAAGCCCCGGCTCCCTGCAGCGGGCCTTCCGTGCCGACACGCTTTGGGGGATCGCCGCCGCGTTGTGGATTGCCACCGGCCTGTGGCGCCTCCTCGGGCAGACCGAGAAGGCCACGGACTACTACACCCACAACAGCTTCTTCATCGCGAAAATGTGCCTGTTTGCGCTCATCTTCGTGCTTGAGATCCAGCCCATGCTCACCCTCATCAAATGGCGCAGGGCCCTGCGCAGCTCGGCGCGCACAGCCGACATCGTCTCCCCGGCCGCCGCGCGCCGCATTGCCATGGTGAGCCATCTCCAGGCTCTGCTCCTGGTGCTGATGGTGTTTGCCGCCACGGCTATGGCCCGCGGTTTCGGCATCTAAGAACTTTACAAGCGCCGTCCGATACGGTAGCGTTCCGGCTCATGCTTACGATTGGCATCAAACGCACGATGAAAACCAAAAAGTCCGGCAACGGGCCTTTGGAGAATCTCGCGCGCTGATCGTTCAAACGTAGACCTGAGATTTCAAAGAGGCCCCGCCGGTAACCGTCGGGGCCTCTTCGTTTTTGGACAGCCTGAAACAAAGGCACATTGGAAACCAAGGCACCCTGGAGAGAAATTATGTCAGTTGTCGCGATTGTCGGCGCCACCGGCGCGGTGGGCGTGGAGTTGATCGAATGCCTGGAGCGGCGCCATTTTCCGGTGTCGCAGCTGCGGCTGCTGGCCTCGGCGCGTTCAGCTGGGAAAACGCTGCCGTTCATGGGCAAGCCCGTTACGGTTGAGGAGTTGACGGAGGAGAGCTTCAATGGCGTGGATATCGCGCTTTTCTCCGCGGGCGGCTCGATCTCCAGGAAATACGCGCCGCTCGCGGTCCGCCAGGGAGCAATCGTGGTCGACAACTCCTCGGCCTTCAGGATGGACCCGCAGGTGCCGCTCGTGGTGCCGGAAATCAATCCGCACACCCTGCGCACGCACCGCGGCATCATCGCCAATCCCAACTGCTCCACCATCATTTCCATCACGCCGCTGTGGCCCATCCACCAGAAAAACCGCATCCAGCGTCTCATCGTGGCCACCTACCAGGCGGCTTCCGGCGCCGGCGCCGCGGCCATGGAGGAGTTGCGCGAGTCGACCCGTGCTTACCTTGAGGACCGGCCTTACGAAAATACCGTGTTGCCGCACCCCTACGCGTTCAATCTCTTCAGCCACAACACCAGGATCGACCCCGAGACCGGCTACAACGAAGAAGAGACCAAGGTCATCCGTGAGACACGTAAGATCTTTGCAGATGATCAGATCCGCGTGGCGGCTACCTGCGTACGAGTGCCGGTGCTACGCGCGCATTCGATCGCCATCCATTTCGAGTGCGAAAGGCCGATCACGCCGGCCCAGGTCCGTGAGACGATGCAGATCTCTCCGGGGGTCAAAGTCGTCGACGACGTAGAGCGCAACTACTTTCCCATGCCCAAGGATGCCTCCGGCCAGGATCCCATCCTGGTGGGCCGGATCCGCAGCGACATCAGCGATCCGAGCGGACGCTCCATCGCGATGTTCGTCGCGGGAGATCAGCTGCTGAAGGGTGCTGCGCTCAATGCGGTGCAGATTGCGGAAGCGCTGGTTTGATACGCGCGGACCAGCGCAGGATTCCGACCGCATACGTGAAGTAATAGCCCGCCAGCGTACCGTAGATGGCCAGCGTGAGCGGGCTGCTGACGAACTGCGCCGTCGAATGAGCTGCGTAGTCCGGTGAAGTCACCTGAATGATGCGATACAGGATGCGTCCCGCCAACAATAGCGACAGCGCAATGCCGATATGCGCATTGGGCGTATAGAAAAGGCCGGCCGGCGCGCTCTCATATTTCGTGTGCCGCAACCCGAAGATGCCGAGCACCACACCAACCACAATGCCGCCGGCCATAGCCAACTCGCTCTGAAGATCGGTCCTTGCGCCGAACGCCAGCAGCACCGTCAGTACCGGAAATATGCTGATGGTGAACCCCAGCCGCGCCCGCGACAGCGTTTGGCGGCCGATCAGCCGCCGCACGCGCGCGTACATGCGCCAGGCGACCAGCGCGGCAGCACCGATGGTGAGAAATATCGACGGATGGACGGCAGCGGCCATGCTTTACCCCGAGTTTCGGTTTTCGATTCTTGAAAGCTTATACCGGGGCGCATAGGACCACGATCCCGAGAGCTAGAAAAATCACGGCCGCAATGCCATGCACCAGCCGCATCGGCAGCTTCCTCATCGCGACCTCACCCAAAAGCACCGCCGGAACGTCCGCCAGCAGCATGCCGGCGGTCGTGCCGCAGATCACCGCGAACAGCGAGCCGAACCGCGCCGCCAGCGCCACAGTGGCAATCTGCGTCTTGTCGCCCATCTCTAGCAGGAAGAACGCGAACAGTGTCGTGCCAAAGATGCCAAAACGCGAAGCGATTCGCTCATTCTCATCATGGCGGTCGGGAACCATGATCCAGATAGCTATGGCGATGAACGACAGGCCGAGTATCCAGCGCAGAGTTGCGGGATTGACAGCCGAGCCCAGCCATGCCCCGACCGCGCCGGCCAGGGTGTGGTTGACGAGCGTCGCCACAAAGATACCCAGGATGATCGGCACCGGCTTGCGAAACCGCGCGGCCAGCAGCAACGCCAATAGTTGCGTCTTGTCGCCGATCTCGGCGAGCGCGACGACACCGGTCGAGATCAGAAACGCTTCTATTCTAGTCGCGCCTCCATCGTAATCTTCGCATTCAGCACCTTGGACACCGGGCAACCCGCCTTCGCCTTATTGGCGATCTCGGCGAATTTGCCCGCATCGATGCCGGGAATCTTCGCGACCACGTTAAGGTGGCTCGCCGTGATCGCAAACCCCTCTCCCTGCTTCTCGAGCGTAACCTGCGCCTGCGTCTCGATCTTCTCCGGGGTCAACCCCGCCTCTCCCAGCATAGCCGCCAGCGCCATCGAGAAGCACCCGGCATGTGCCGCTCCGATCAGCTCCTCGGGATTGGTGCCGCGCCCGTTCTCGAAGCGTGACTTGAAGCCATAAGGCGCATCTTTCAATACGCCGGTCTCGGTGGAGATGGTGCCGGTGCCTTCCTTGAGACTGCCCTTCCACACCGCGGATGCTTTTTTCTGGATCATGGTCGTTCCTTTCATTGAGCCCGGGCCAGCCACGCCACCAGCCCCTGAGTGTTGAGATCGAGATCGCCGCCGAAGAGTTCATCGAGCTTCCCTTCGGGCAGCGTACAACCGTGCTGCCGCAGCAGCGTGAACCAATAAGCGCGCATCTTCGCGCGGATGGCGGACGGCGTGCCATCCTCGCGCGCGATGCGCACGAACTCGCGGATCTGCCGCTCCATCGAGTCCGCCAAACGCGGCACGTCCGTCACCCGCCCATAGTGCATGAGATACAGCGCCTGGGGCGAGTACGCCGCCAGCCGCCGCACAGAAGCGATCAGCTGCTCCGGATCGAATTGTGTCGGCGTCGTGGTCGGCACCACGAACGCCCCCTGCGCCGTGTCGCATTCGCGGTAGGACAGCCCGAAGGTATCGCCCGTGAAAATATTCCCGTTTGCCAGGTCGACAACGGCATGGTGATGCAGTGCATGACCGGGCGTATGAATGAATTGAAGCTCGCGCCCTGCCCAGGTCAAATGCTGACCGTCCTCGGTCGTCATCACCCGTTCGGCCGGGATCGGCAGCAGGTCGCCATACAGCCGCCGATAACTCTCCTCGCCATAAACCGCGATCGAGGCCTTGATCAGCTTGCCGGGATCGATCATGTGCGGCGCGCCGCGCGGATGCATCACCGCGCGCGCATTCGGCAGCGCCTGCATCAGCTTCCCGGCGCCCCCCGCATGATCCAGGTGCACATGCGTCAAAAAGACATAATCCACATCGGCCGGCATCACACCCAGCTCGGCCAGCGCCGCCAGAGCATAGGGCACGGAGTAATTCGTACCGGTATCGACGAAGGCCGCGCGGCCATTCTGCTGAATGATGTGCACGGCCGCGTGTCCGGGTCGCACATACTCGGCATCGACGGCGGCGATACCATCCGGATAGCGGGTGATTCTGGGTACTGGCATATCGTGATCGGCGGAAGTTTCGGGCACCATAGCAAAATGCCAAGAATAATCACGCTTCTCGTAAGCCTTGTTTTCATCTCCGTCGCGCAAGCTCAGCAGCTGCCCCAGCGCCAGGAGCAGGGCAGCCTGGTCCTTGAAGGGGTGCCGGCACACGATGCGGCGCTGGCCGAGCGGCTTGCGCCGTATCTGGACTCACGAAACGCCGAATTCCTCGACTGGCTGTCGGATACGAGCCTGCTGGTGGCGACCCGCTTCGGCGAAACGGAGCAGATACATCGCGTTGCCGCGCCGCTGGGCATGCGCGAGCAGCTGACATTTTACTCCCAGTCCATCGACACGGCGCGCGTGCCGCAAGTGACCAACGCCGAAGGCTTCGTGTTTCTCAAAGAGCCGCCGAGCGAGAGTAACCCGCAGCTTTATTACTACCGCAACACGGATCGCAGCGTGCGGCTGCTGAGCGACGGCAAGTCCTTGAACGGTGGGCCAGTCTGGTCACATGACGGCCGACGCCTCGCATTCTTCAGCAACAGCCGCAGCGGGGCGGGCTACGACATCTACATCACGGAAGTGGCTGGTGCGACGGCACCGCGCCTGGTGATCGGGGCGCAAAATGACAAATGGTACCCGCTCGACTGGTCCGCCGACGATCAGAAGCTGCTGGTGCAGCGCTACGGTCCAGGTGGCGAGAGTGATCTGTCCGTCGTGGACGCCTGGAGCGGTATAGTCACGCCGGTCGATACCGGTAACCGGTCGACGACCGTCCGCGCGGCGAGATTCGCACCCGACGGGCATGGCCTCATCCTCGCCTCAGCGAGCGTGGGAGAGTTCACGCAGCTGCGCTACATCAATCCCACAACTCATGAAGTGCGCCCGCTCCTCGCCGAGCGCAACGGCGACGTGACGGCCTTTGACACCAGCTCCGACGGCCATTACCTGGCCTATGTGCGTAACGAGGATGGCCATAGCCACTTAAGCGTGCTCGACAACCAAACCAAGGCTGAGCTCTCGCCACCCAATGTACCGGATGGCCGCATCGGCGGGCTGCGCTTCGATCGCACGGGCAAAAAGCTTGCGTTCTCCGCGGAATCCCCGCAGACACCCCGCGACGCCTATGTCTACGATCCGGGGCGCAATATCCTCGAGCGCTGGACGCAAAGCGAAATCGGCCCGCTTCCCCCGGACCGCTTCGTCGCGCCGGAGGTGATCCATTACCCTACCTGGGATCGTCGCACCCAGCCGGCCTTCCTCTACCGGCCGAAAACACCGGGCCCGCACGCCGTACTGATCGACCTCCATGGCGCGCAATCACAGCACCAGGCCGCTTTCGAGCCCTTCTATCAATTCCTGGCCAGCGAGCTCGGCGTCGCGGTAATCGTCGCCAGTGTCCGCGACGATGCCATGAAGGACATCGGCTCGCTGCTGGTCTGGACAGGGGTGCAACCGGCCTTCAACCGTCAGCGCATATTTGTGATGGGTGACTCATATGGCGGCTACCTGGCACTGACCGCGCTCGGAGCGTTCGGCGATCGGATTTATGGCGGCATCGATTTGATCGGCGGCGACAAAATCAATCCGCCTTTCGACAAGCTTGCCGCCATTCGCCGCCCCGCGCTGCTAGTGCATGGGTTCAACGACCCGCATGCCCCGGTGGCGCAATCCCGGCAAATAGTCTCCGTGCTGCACGCCAAGGGAGCGGAAGTCTGGTTCGTCGCGTCAAAAAATGACGGCCGCGGAATCCAGGATAAGGCCGGCCGCGATGCCTGCTACGAGATCATGGCGATGTTTCTGCAGAAATAAGCGTCCCTACGCGACAGTCTGCTCATCCGTCTTCTTGCCGCCCATCAGCCGAGACATCAGCAGGCCGCCCTCATAGAGCAGATACATCGGAACGGCCATGATGCACTGAGAGATGGCATCAGGCGGCGTCAGGAATGCCGCGATCACGAAAATGCCGATCAGCACATAGCCGCGGCTCGATCTCAATTTCTCATAGCTGACCAGTCCCGTGATCGACAGCAGCACCACTGCCACCGGCACCTCGAAGGCCACACCGAACGAGAAGAAAATCGTCAGCACGAAATCCAGATAGCTCGAGATATCCGCCATCAGCGTCACGCCCGGCGGCGTAGTGTGCGCGAAGAACTGGAACATCACCGGGAACACCGCGAAATAAGCGAACAGCACCCCGAGGTAAAAGAGCACGATCGCCGAGACCAGAAGCGGCACCGCGAACCGCTTCTCCTGCCGGTACAGCCCCGGCGCCACAAAGGCCCACACCTGGTACAGCACAAAGGGCATGGCGATGAATACCGCGGCGAAGAACGACAGCTTGAAAGGCGTCATGAACGGCGACACCACCGTCGTCGCGATCAGCGTCGCCCCCTTGGGCAGCTTATCGAGCAGCGGCTGCGACAGCGCGGCGAAGATCTCGCGGCGGAAATAGGCGCAGGGCACAAAGGCGATCAGCACCGCCGCGAAAGCGCGGATCAGCCGCGTGCGCAACTCCAGCAAGTGCGACAGCAGCGAGCCTTCCGCCAGCTGCTCACCGCTCTCGCTCATGCGGCGGCTCCGAAGCGGGGGAAGGAGGCGAAGAGGGAGGCGGTGACGCGGGTGACGCGGCGGAAGGTGGCGTTTCGGTGGAGCGCTCGGTCGCGCGTTCGGCCTCGCGCTCGACGGAGGCGGCGAACGAGTGCGCCTCGCTCTCCAGCTGATCGCGGAACTGCCGCGCCATGGCGCGCGCGCGCCCCGTCCAGCGCCCGAGCTGGGCCAACAGGCCCGGCAGCTTCTGCGGTCCCAGCACGACAAGCGCCAGCGCGAAGATCACCAGCATCTCGCTGAAGCCGACCTCGAACATGTGCTGTCGGAAGGCCGCCGCTCAAACTTTGCGATCGCGCGCGGGATCGCCCATCTTGCTGCTTTCGGGGAATTCGGCGTCCTGACCCTCGTGCTTCAGCTGCCGCGACTTCTCCTCCGCCTCCCCCTCGCTCATGGCCTTCTTGAAGCCATGCACGGCGGAGCCGAGGTCGCGGCCGATGCTGCCCAATTTCTTGGTGCCGAACACCAGCGCCACGATCGCCAGCACGATCAGCCAGTGCCAGATGCTCATTGAACCCATCGCCGCTCTCCAGAATCGGTAAAGATTGTGGCGTCATAATACGCCACCGCGGACCCCTGTGAGCGTGCGGCCGGTAGCATTTGCCAGGGCGAGTCCGTAAGATTCGGGGCCGTTTTTGCGTGGGGTTTGGAGAGAAAAATGAGGTCTCACAGGCATTTGGGCGTTCTGGCGGCGATCTGGGCCTGTGGAACGCTGGTCAGCCCCTCCCTCCACGCCCAGGAGCCGTCGCCGTCCGGCGACGCCGCGCGGGGCAAGAACCTCGCCAACACCTGCTTGGGGTGTCATGGCATTCCTGGCTACCGCAACGCCTATCCCAACTACAGCGTGCCCAAGCTCGAGGGTCAGCATCCCGAGTACATCGTCAGCGCCCTGAAAGCCTACCGCGCCGGCGACCGCTCCCACATCACCATGCACTCCCAGGCCTCGGAGCTGTCGGACCAGGATATGGCCGATATCGCCGCCTATTTTGCCGGCACACCGCTCAAATCCGACGGCAAGCCCGAAGGCCAGGCGCCGCAGGCCGCGCAGGTGTGCGTGGCCTGCCACGGTAGCGACGGCATCGGCATCACCTCGATGTACCCCTCCCTGGCCGGGCAGCACCCCGACTATATCCGCCGGGCACTGGAGGAGTACAAGAAGGGCGGCCGCAAGAACCCCATCATGAAAACCTTCGCGGATCAGCTCAATGAGCAGCAGATAGCTGAGCTCGCGCAGTACTACTCCCAGCAGCAGCCGGCCCTCAAGACCGAGGAGCGGCCCAGCACGCGCCTGACGGTGGAGTCGCACTGAGCCGGGACGAACGGGATGGCAAGCCCCACACCGCAGTCCCCCGCCGAGCGCATGCCCGGGGGCATCCCCTACATCATTGCGAACGAGTTCGCCGAGCGCTTCTGCTACTACGGGATCAACGCCATCCTGACGGTGTACATGACCCAGCAGCTGCACTTCGGACAGGCCAAAGCCACCGAATGGCAGTCCCTGTTCAAGTTCGGCGCGTACTTCTTTCCGCTGATCGGCGCCATCGTCTCGGACGTGTTCTGGGGCAAGTACCGTACCATCATGGTACTGGCCCTGGTGTACTGCGCCGGCTGCACCGTGATCGCCGCGGGCCACGGCCCTGAAAGCCTGGCGCTGGGACTTGGACTGATGGCCTTCGGCACCGGCGGCATCAAGCCCTGCGTGTCCACCAATGTCGGCGACCAGTTCACCTCGAAGAACCAGCACCTCATCGAGCGTGCCTTCAGCTACTTCTACCTGTCCATCAACGCCGGCTCGCTGATCTCGATCTACTTCTGCCCGCAGTGGCTCAACGACTACGGCCCGCGCGTCGCCTTCGGCGTGCCGGCCGCGATGATGTTCCTCGCCACCGTCGTGTTCTGGCTGGGCCGCAAGAGATTCGTGGTCGTGCCGCCGGCCATGACGCAGGATTCCAACCGCGGGCTCGCGCTCTTCGCGCTCGCCCTGGTGCCGGTGCTGGCCGTGGCGGTGTGGGTATTCAACTCCGTCAGCCCGGACTATCGCACCCTCGCCGCGGTGGCGACGCTTCTGGGTCTGCTGGTGCTGGTGGTGTGGTTGACGCTGAACACCGGCTTGCGCGAGCGGCTGCCGTTGCAATTGCGCAGCTGGCTGGAAGAGGCCTTCACCGGCGCAGCACTCAAGCAAATCATCGGCCTTGCGGTCATCTACTACGTCTTCATCGCCGTCTTCTGGTGCCTGTGGGATCAGTCGAATGGACAAACCTGGACCTTGCAGGCCACCTCCGATCTTATGGACAAGCATCTCTTCGGCTTCCTCGCCTCCGTTGCGGGCTTTGCCGCGCTGGCGCGGTACGAGATGCTGCCGGCGCAAATCCAGGTGGTGAACGCGCTTTTCATCCTGGTGATGGTGCCGATCTTTTCTTTCTTCATTTATCCGGCGATGGGACGGCTCTTCAAGGTCACGCCCCTGCGCAAGATCGGTATCGGTCTGTTTGTGATCGCGAGCTCGTATCTGATCATCGCTTGGATCGAAGACCGCATCATGCACGGCATCACGGTGAGTCTGTGGTGGCAGATCCTCGCCTACGTGGTGCTGACCGCCTCGGAAGTGCTGATCTCCATCACGGCACTCGAGTTCTCGTACAAGCAGGCGCCGCTCAAGGTCAAAAGTTTCATCATGGCGGCGACCTACCTGCTCGCCGTGAGCATCGGCAACGCGTTCACAGCACAGGTCAACGGCGCCATGATCGAGCCCTTGCAGGCCACCGCTATCTCAGTCGGATCGCAAACCTGGGTCGGCCTGCAAAACGCCGCTGGCCTCGCCACCGGCCAGAAGATCGATTTCGCCGGCGACACCGGCGTGCAGATCATCGGCCCGGACGGCAAACCGACACCGCTTCAGGGCACCTTCCTGATCGGCGAAGTCGACACCGCCCACAATCGCCTGCGGCTCATGGACAGTATTCATCGCCTGCCGGTGGCGAGCCGCGGTGAATTCAACCGCGGCCACGCCGAGATCACCACCTACAAGCTCGTCGGACCCATGTACTTCCTCTTCTTTGCGGGTCTCGGAGGCGCCGCAGCCGTGCTGTTCATTTTCGTCGCCGGTTTTTACCGGGAAAGAACCTACGTGCGCACCGATGAGCCGGGCGCTGCCGCGGCATAACCCATGCGGCTCCTCCTCATCGAGGACGACCGCGAAGCCGCCCGCTTCGTGCTCAAAGGGCTGCGCGAGAGCGGCCACACCGTAGAGCATGCGGCCGACGGCCGCGAAGGCCTGTTCCGCGCCACCGAAGGCCAGTACGACGTCATCATCACCGACCGTATGCTGCCGCATCTCGACGGCCTCGCCATCGTGCAGCTGCTGCGCCAGCAGGGCCGCGACACTCCGGTGCTGGTCTTAAGCGCGCTCGGCACCGTCGACGACCGGGTGCGCGGTCTCAAGGCCGGCGGCGATGACTACCTCACCAAGCCCTTCGCCTTCTCCGAATTGCTGGCGCGCGTCGAGGCGCTGCAGCGCCGCCGCTCCGGATTCCAAACCGCCACCACCCTGCGCGTCGCCGATCTCGAGCTCGATCTCCTCGGACGGCGCGTCACGCGCGCCGGCCGCGCCCTCAACATCACCGCGCGCGAGTTCACCCTGCTCGAGTTCCTCATGCGGCGCGCCGGTCAGGTCGTCACCCGCACCATGCTGCTCGAAGGCGTCTGGGATCTGCAGTTCGATCCGCAGAGCAATCCCGTCGAAGTGCACATCAGCCGGCTGCGCCAGGCCATCGACCGCGATTTCGACAAGCCGCTCCTTCACACGGTGCGCGGCGCCGGCTATGTGATCCGCGAAGAGCCTCAATAGATCGCGATGCAACCGATGGAGAATGAGCGCCCGCTGCCGAGCTCACTGCACACCAGCGCATTCCGCCTGGCGCTGGCCTACTGCGGACTTTTCACCCTCGGTGTCAGCGCACTGCTCGGCGCCATCTATCTCATCACCGCGCGCGCGCTCGCCGCCCAAGTCGACAATGTCATCATGATCGAGCTCGAGGCCCTGGCCGATGAGTACGATCGGGAGGGGGCGCCGGGCGTGGCCGCGGAGCTCACGCGCCTGCAGGCGGGATGGGGACGGGCCGGCGCGGCCTATCTGCTGGTGGACCGGAACTTCATCCCGCGCGCGGGCAATCTCACCTCCTGGCCTTTCAAAGGGCTGCCGCGCGCGCAATGGCCGGAGTTCGAGATCGAGACCCAGCGCGCCGACAAGCCAGTGCATCACCGGGTGCGCGCGCGCATCTTCACGCTCACGGATGGCTACCTTTTAGTGGGCACGGATATCTCCCAAAGGCGCAATTTCCAGCACAGTTTCCGCCTCGCCACGCTGTGGGGGATCGGCTCAACCGCCCTGCTCGGCGGCCTGCTGGGATTTTGGCTCAGCCGGCGGCTCATGCTGCGAGTGCGGGCGATGTCCGCCGAGTGTGAGCTCATCCTGGCCGGTGATCTGTCACGCCGCTTGCCCATCGCCGGCGTGCACGATGAGTTCGATGCGCTGGCCCTCGCCGTCAACCGCGTGCTGGCTCGCCTCGATGAGCAGACCCATGTGCTACGCGCCACCTTCGACAGCACCGCCCACGACCTGCGCGGACCCCTCTCGCGTCTGCGCGGCCGTCTCGAAGAGCTGCTGCGCTCAGCGGCACTCCCCGAGCCTGCCGGCGCCAGCGTCGAACGCGCCCTCCAGGATCTCGATCGGGTGCAGCGCACCCTCACCACGCTGCTGCAGATCGCCCAGGCCGAATCGCGCGCTCCGCTCGCCGACAGCGCCCGAGTGAACCTGGGCGCGCTCGCCCGGGAGATCGCCGCGCTCTACGAGCCCGCGGCGCGCGATCAAGGCCTGCGCCTGCACTGCGACGCCGCCGATGCCTTCCTCACCGGCAGTCGCCAGCTCATCGCGCAGCTCCTCTCCAATCTGATCGAGAACAGCCTCAAGCACGGCGGCGGCGAGATCCACATTGAGGTGCATGACAGCGGCAGCGGCGCGCGCCTGACCGTATCGGATCGCGGTCCCGGCATCGCACCGCAGGACCGCGAGCGGGTCCTACGGCCCTTTGTGCGGCTGGCGGGCGGAAGTACCGCCGGCAGCGGACTGGGATTGAGCCTGGTAGCCGCCATTGCAAGACTCCACGAGGCGCAGCTGTCCTTGAAGGACAACACGCCGGGACTGCGCGTGACGCTAAGGTTTCCACTACCGGCCGGCTAGGGAGAGCCCTCGGCAGGGCCCTCCCCCATGACTTCAGGATCGGATTACTTGGCGGTCTTGCCCGCGCGACAATCCTTCACGAACGAGGTACGAGCCTCGCCCGTCAGCTTCTTCTCATCGGCTTTCTTGTTGCAGGCCTTGGAAGAGAGACCCTTGGCTGGCGCGGCAGCAGGAGTCGCGGCGGCCGGGGCGGCGGCGGGTGTGGTTGCGGTCGTCGCGGCAGTGGTGGCGGCAAACGCAGCGGAGGTGCCGAGGAGGGCGGTCAGAGCCAGTGCTGAAATGAGTTTCATGGCGAGTGCTCGAGGTCGACTGCGGGATTGCAGTGGGGCCATCCTGGCTGAGTGGCCCTTTCACGACGCTGAAGCAAGCATTAAAAATTCGTAATGCCGGGCGGTTGCGCTAAAGTGGCGGCAAACCGCCCGCCAGAGGCCCGCATGAGCGCTTCCCCCAAACCCCCACCGCAACTGTCAGCACGCGCCATCCTTCTCTCCATCGTGCTCGCCATGATCCTGGCGGCCGCCAATACCTACCTCGGGCTCTTCGCCGGCCTCACCATCGCCTCGGCGATACCCGCGGCAGTGGTCTCCATGGCCGTGCTGCGAGTCCTCGGCGGCGGCGGAATCCTCGAGAACAACATTGTGTCCACCGGCGCCTCCGCCGGTGCTTCCATCGCCTCGGGAGTGATCTTCACCCTGCCCGCGCTGATCTTTCTCGGAGCCTGGAAAGAGTTCGACTACGGCTGGGTGCTGGCCATCGCCGGCCTCGGCGGATTGCTCGGACTCCTTTTTTCGGTGCCGCTGCGCCGCTCGCTCATCGTCGAGCAGCAGATGGGCTTCCCCGAGGGACAGGCGGCCGCCGAGGTGCTGCGAGCCGGGGAGAACCCGGCGCAGGGCGCGAAGCTCCTGGCGAGCTCCGCGGCGGCCGGCGGACTCATCAAATTCGCCGCGGCCAGCGGCCTGCGTCTCATTCCCGATACGGCCCAGTGGGCCGCCTACGCCGGCAAGGGCATCGTCTACCTCGGCACCAACCTCTCGCCCGCCCTGCTCGGCGTGGGCTACATAGTCGGCTTCAACATTGGCCTGGTGATGCTGATCGGCGGCGTGATCGCCTGGAACATCGGCATCCCGGTCTACGCTGCCTGGTTCCTCGACGACAACCCTCAGCTTGCCGCGCAGGTGGCGACCCTCTCCGCTCTGGATGCGGCGGCCGCCATCCGTGCCGAGGAGATCCGCTACCTGGGCGTGGGCGCCATGCTCATCGGCGGGGTGTGGACACTGTTCTCCATCCGCAAGTCCATTCTCTCAGGGGTGCGCAGCGGCCTTGCCGCCACGCGCAGCAATGTTTCAGCGGCCCTGGTGCAGACCGAGCGCGACATCCCGATGAAGTACGTGCTCATCGGCATCCTGCTCTTCACGCTGCCGCTCGCCCTCCTCTATCACGCCATCGTGGGGCAGGCGGGTGTGGCTCTGGCCATGACCCTCATCATGATCGTCGCCGGATTCGTATTCTGCTCGGTATCCGCCTACCTCGCCGGGCTGGTCGGCTCTTCCAACAATCCCGTGTCCGGCATCACCATCTGCACCATTCTGTTCGCCTCGCTGGTGCTTGCCGTGCTGATCGGCAAGGGCAATGCCGCGGGCCCCGTGGCCGCCGTCATGATCGGTGCCGTGGTGTGCTGCGCGGCCTGCATCGCAGGCGACAACCTTCAGGATTTGAAAGCGGGCCATCTGATCGGCGCTTCGCCCTGGCGGCAGCAGGTGATGCTGGGCATCGGCGCCATCTCCTGCGCGCTGATCATGGCACCGGTGCTCAATCTGCTGCTCAAAGCCTATGGCATGGGGCCCGCCACCCCCGCGCATCCGCAATCGCTGCAGGCAGCCCAGGCCACCTTGATGGAAGCTGTCTCCCGCGGCATGTTCGGCGGACAGCTGCCCTGGGACATGGTCGTGGTGGGCGCCTGTGTGGGAGCGATTCTCATTATCTGCGATGAGATTCTCAAAGCGCGCGGCGCCCGATTCCGCGTGCCCGTGCTGGCCGCCGCAGTAGGGATCTACCTGCCCATAGATTTATCCGTGCCGATCTTCTTCGGGGGTGTGCTGGCGTGGCTGGCCGAGCGTAGCTTCGGCGCCGGTGCCAGTGCTGGTGCCGCGCAAGGCGCCCGCAAAGGCATGCTGTTCGCCGCGGGCCTGATCACCGGTGAGGCTCTGGTCGGAGTTCTGATCGCCATTCCCATCGTGGTCACCCACCGCGACGATGTGTTCGCCCTCCCCCCGTCGCTGCAGTTCGGCGGCGGGCTCGGCCTTGCGATCCTGGCCGGGCTCGCCCTGTGGCTGTACCGTGTGGCTACCGGTCGTAGCTCTTCTCGACAAACACCTTGAGGCGTGCCATCGCCCGCTCCCAGCCCGTGCGCAGACGCATGTACTGGGTATCCCAGGCCTCATCCCCTGGGATGCCCGAGCCCAGCACCCGTAGGATGGAGCCGGTGGGGCGCTCCTCCAGGATGAGATCGGTGACCACGGCAGTGTCGTCGGCCTTGGGTAGCGACGCCGACGGCAGGAAGATCATGCGGATGCGGCGGCCCTCATCGAACACATCGATATGCGCCTCCAGTTCCGTGACGCGGTCCACACTGGCGCGAAATGAGCCGCCGGCAAAGGGGCGGATCCGTGCATCGGGCGCGCACCAGCGCACCAGCAGGGTCTGATCGGTGAGCGCTCGCCACACACGCTGCGCATTCGCTGCAATATCGACACGGTGCGCATATCCCCGGGTTCTGTCCGCCATAGGCGTATTTTGCCAGCTGGATCCAGCGCAAACCGCGACCCGGTTCAGGTAGCGGGCGAATCCTGCGAATAAGATACTGAGTCCTTTGACCCGAGATGCAGCTTTGACCAGCGAAGACCCCGAAGCGGCGCTCAAGGTGGCGCTTGAGCGCAGCCAGGCGGCCGAGACCGCCGCCATCCGCGCCAAGGCGGATTTCCTGGCCACCATGAGCCATGAGCTGCGCACCCCCATGAACGGCATTCTCGGCATGACCGAGCTGCTGCTCGACACGCCCCTGCAAGCCACCCAGCGCGAGTTCGCCGAGACCATCCGCGCCAGCGCCACCTCGCTCCTCACCATCGTCAACGACATCCTCGATTTCTCCAAGATCGAGTCCGGCAAGCTCGAGATCGAGCGCGTCGACATGAGCGTGCGCGAATGCGTCGAGGACATCGGCATGCAGCTCGCCACCCAGGCGGTCGGCCGCCCCGTCGAGATCATCGCCAATGTCGACCCTGGGGTACCCGCCCGCGTGCTGGGCGATGCGGTGCGCCTGCGGCAGATTCTCATCAATCTCGCCGGCAACGCGCTCAAATTCACCCGTTCCGGCGAAGTGGCCATCGAAGTGTTCCCCATCGCGCTGCAGGCCGGCCGCGTCCTCTTGAGCTTCGAAGTGCGCGACACAGGCATCGGCATGGAGCCCGACACCATCAAAAGGCTGTTCGAGCCCTTCACCCAGGGGGATGCCTCGAACACCCGTCAGCACGGCGGCACCGGTCTCGGCCTCACCATCGTGCGCGGTCTCATCCATCTCATGAACGGCCGTATCGATGTGTCGAGCAGCCCCGGGCGCGGCTCGATCTTCACGTTCACGCTGCCGTTCGACGCCATTTACGATGCCGCCGAGCCCACCGCCCGCATACGCGTCAGCCATTTCGGCAAGCGTGTACTGGTCATGGACGACAACGCCACCAACCGGCGGGTGCTGCGCGGGCAGCTTTCGCCCGCGGGCCTTTCCATCACCGAGGCCGCCACGGGTGCCGATACCCTGCAATCCCTGCTCAAGGCACAAAGGGACGGCCAGAGCTTCGATGTGGTGATCGTCGATGACCAGATGCCCGACTGCAACGGACTCTCCTTCGCCAATCAGGTGAGGGCCATCCCCGAGCTCGCCCCCGCGCAGCTTATTTTGCTCACCTCCATGGAACGCCACGACAGCGTGAAGAGTCTGGCCAGTGCGGGCTTCGCCGGATACCTCACCAAGCCGGTGCGCGGCCGCGAATTGCTCGCCTGCATCGACCGGGTGCTGGAGCGCGATCAGGGCAATTCGTCCGGCCGTTTCCAGGGATTGGTCACACGCAGCTCGCTGACGGCGGAGCAGGGGCAGGGCGACTATCGCGGCAAGGTACTGGTGGTCGAAGACAATGTGGTCAATCAGCAGGTGGCGAGGCGTTTCATCGAGCGGCTGGGCTGCGAGGTGACACTGGTGAACAACGGCGAGCGGGCCGTGCAGGCCTGCCGCGACAGCCATTTCGACCTGGTGCTGATGGATGTGCAGATGCCGGTCATGGACGGACTGCAAGCCTCCCGTGAGATCCGCCGCCATGAGGGCAGCGAGCGCCCTGTCCCCATCATCGCTCTGACCGCCAGCGCCATGACCGATGAGGCGGCACAGTGCCTTGCGGCTGGCATGAACGCCGTGCTCGCCAAGCCGCTCGAGATCGGCAAGCTGCGCGAGCTGCTCGACCAGCATGGCCTGCGCTCCGATGCGCCCGAGAAGGCCGCACCGGCCGCTTCGTCCCCGTCCCCTGCAGTGCCCGCGGCAGAGCCTCTCGACCTCAAGCAGCTGCGCGGTGTGGTCGGCGACGACACCGAGTTCTTGCGCGATCTGTGCGACACCTTCATCGCCAGCAGCGGCCTCATCGTCTCGGAATTGGCACAGTCGCTCGCCGCCGGCGACCGTGTTGCGTTAAGCTCGCAGGCACACAAGCTCAAAGGGGGCAGCAGCAGCATCTGTGCGCAGGAGCTCGCGAGACTGGCCGCCGCCCTGGAAAAAGACGCCAAAGAAAAGCCGATGCCCGAGCTCGAAGCCTCCGTCGCCACGCTGAGAAGCGCCTATGAAGCGGCATCGGCCTATATCGCCGCGCAGGTACACACGTGAGCGAAACGCAGCAATTCCGCCTGCTGCTGGTCGAGGACGAGCCCACGCAGCGCAAGCTGGTCGAGCGGCAGTTGAAGCGCGCCGGCTATGCGGTGGAGACCGCCAGCGACGGCGAGGAGGCTCTGGCCCGAATCCTCGGCGGGCAGTTCCAGCTGCTGCTCACCGACTGGGACATGCCCGGCATGGACGGGCGCACCCTGTGCCGGCGGGTCCGCGAGGCCAACCTCCCCACCTATCTTTACGTGCTGCTGCTCACCAGTCACGGCTCCACCGACGATGTGGTCGCGGGCCTCGATGCCGGCGCCGACGACTACCTGCGCAAGCCCGCCAACGAAGCCGAGCTCCTCGCCCGTTTGAATTCCGGGCGGCGCATCGTGCAGCTCGAGCAGTCGCTGCGCGAGGCGAACGCAACGATTCAGCAATTGTCCGAGACCGACCCTTTAGTCGGCACTTTCAACCGGCGCTACTTGAGCACCCAGATCGTGCGCGAGGTGGACCGCGCGCGCCGCTACAAGCATCCCTTGTCCGCGGTGATGGCCGACCTCGACCGTTTCAAGCGCATCAACGATGAGCGCGGCCACCAGACCGGCGATGAGGTGCTGCAGCATTTCGCCCAGCTGGCCCGCTCCACCGTGCGTCCCAGCGACTGGATTGCCCGTTACGGCGGTGAGGAATTCGTGATCGTGCTGCCGGAGACCGACCTCGCGGGCGCCGCGGTGGCGGCCGAGAAGCTACGCGCGCTGTGCGCCGAGCGGCCCTTCCCCACCTCTACCGGCGAGATCGCCGTCACGGCAAGCTTCGGGGTGGCGGAGCTGCGCATCGAGTCCCTCACCCAATCGGACGACGCCTCCGCCCAGGCGCTGCTGCGCCGCGCGGACGCGGCGCTGTACACGAGCAAGAACGAGGGGCGGAACCGGGTGACGGTGACGAGCGAGTAAACCTTATGAGTGCAGGGAAGCATCCGTCGTACTGGTTTTCGCTTTCTTCCCCCGCATCACCGCCAGCGCAACCGGCGCCAGCGAAACGACGATGATCGCGATAGTCACGATCCCGAAATTGTTTTTCACGAGCGGAATATTGCCGAAAAGATACCCGCTCCACACAAAGAGCATCACCCAGGAAATCCCGCCGGCGAGGTTATAGGCCTGAAACCGGCCATAGGGCATTTTGCCCACCCCCGCCACGAACGGCGCGAACGTGCGCACAATGGGCACGAAGCGCGATAGCACGATAGTCTTGGTGCCGTAGCGCGCAAAGAAGGCCTCGGTACGCTCAAGATAGCTGAGTTTCAGGAAACGAAAGCGGCCGCTGAAGGCAGGAGGCCCTATGGCACGGCCGATTGAGAAATTGACCGTGTTGCCCAATACCGCCGCGGCGGCCAGCAGCACAGAAGCCAGCGGTGCGTTGAGCGTGCCGGTCGAATCCACGGCGGCCAGTGCGCCGAGGGCAAACAGCAGGGAATCGCCGGGTAGAAACGGCGTCACGACAAAGCCCGTTTCCGCGAAAATAATGACGAACAAAATAGCGTAAACCCACAGCCCATACTGCTGCACCATCTCGAGCAAATGCTTGTCGAGATGCAGTACAAACTCGATGAACCAGGAAATGACGTCCACGTTTGAAGCCAGCCGGCTCTCGGGCTTGGAAAGCTGGGAGCCGTTAAGTCAGCGGGCGCTGAGACTACGTGCGCTGGCCGCCTGCCGCTGCGCCAGACGCGCCTCGGTCTTCAGGGTATCGACCGCCAGCCGCACTTCCTTGTCGCGTGAGGTCAGCGACGAACGTCCCGAGCGCAAGTCGGCCGGCGGCTCCTCCGGTCCCTGCGCCACGATGTCCGGCATGATGCCTTTGGCATGGATCGAGATACCCGAGGGGGTGTAGTACCGCGAGGTGGTGAGTTTGATGGCTCCGCCGTGCGACAGCGGCATCACTGTCTGCACCGAGCCCTTGCCATAGGTCTTGTGTCCGATGAGCGCCGCGCGATGATGATCGTGCAGGGCGCCGGCCACGATCTCCGCCGCGGAAGCCGAGCCGCCGTTGACCAGCACGACCAGGTTCGCGCCGTTCAGCAGATCGCCGGGCGTGGCCTCCATGCGAAAGCGGGCATCGGGAGAGCGGCCGTCCGCGGTGACGATGACTCCGTCGTTGAGAAAATCGTCCGCCACGGCGACGCCAGCCTCCAGCACTCCACCGGGGTTGTTGCGCAGATCCAGCACGAGCCCAGTGAGGCCGCGCGGATTGGCGCGCTTGAGGGTGGCGATGGCCTCGCTCAAATCCTGCGCGGTGGTCTCGCTGAAATTCATGATGCGCACATAGCCGATCCCCGGCTCCAGCGTTTGCTGCACCACGCTGTGCACGTCCACCTTGGCGCGCTGCAGTGAGAAGCTCAGCAGCTCGCCGGTGCTCGGACGGCGCACCGTGAGCCTGATACTGCTGCCGGCGGGACCGCGCATGCGGCTGATGGCGCCGGCGAGATCGCCGCCGACATCGGAATCGTCGATCTTCACGATGAGATCGCCCGGCAGCATGCCGGCGATCTCGGCGGGCGAGCCTTCGATGGGGCGCAGGATCTTCACCGCCGAATCCTCCGCGACCACCTCGATCCCCACACCGGGATAGGACCCCATGGTGCTGAGACGAATCTCCTCGAACTCTTCGCTGTCGAGATAGGCGGAGTGCGGATCGAGGGCGCTCACCATGCCGCGGATGGCTTTGTCCATCAGTTCCTTGTCATCGATGGTGTCCACGTACTCGCGTTTGATGCGCTCATACACCTCGGCGAAAAGCCGCGCCTGCTCCCAGGGCAGCGTGGGAGTGGCGTCGGGCGTGGCCGACGGAGTGGAGCTGGGGCTGGGGGCGGGTACGGAGGCCGTTGGCGCGGCTGTGCTATCGGTCGGGTGCTCCGCCAGGGCATCTCCGGCTACGGCAGCGGATAAGCCGAACACAGCGCCCGCAAACAATGCGGTGCAGGTGCGTGATCGCGTCAACATGATCTCAACCCCTTGATATTCGTAAGTCGGACACTTCGTCGTCGTGGTGACAGTGTACCGGAGCGGCGGCCGCAATCAGCGGCAATTCGGTCAATAAATCGGTCAGTGGCACCGGCTTGCCGATGGCAAAGCCCTGGCCGTAGTCCACTCCGAGCAGCGCCAGGCGCTGGCGGATCTCCTCGGTCTCGACGTATTCGGCGACCGTGCCGATGTTCATGCTGCGGGCGAGCTGGGCAATGGCGCGCACCATGGACTCGCAGCGCACGTCCTTGAGGATATCCCGCACAAAGCTGCCATCGATCTTGAGGAGGGTGACAGGCAGTTGTCGCAAGTAGGACAAAGAAGACAGTCCGGTGCCGAAATCATCCAGCGCCACGCTGCAGCCCAGCCGGCGCAGGCGCCGCATCAGCACTTCGGCGCGTCCGATATGGGCGATGGTGGCGTTCTCCGTGAGCTCGAAGCAGAACACTCCGGGGTCAAGACCGCTGGCTTCGATGCGGCCGAGCAGAAAATCGCTGAATTCCTCATCGCCGATGGACTGCCCGGAGAAGTTGATGGCGAAGGCGACGGCGCCGCCGGCGAGCAGCGCCGCGTGCGGCTTGAGCAGCTCAATCGCCTTGTCGATCACCCAGCGGTCGATGGTGGGCATGAGCTGGTAGCGGTTTGCCGCCGACAGGAATCGGTCCGGGCCGACGGTCTCGCCATTCTCGCCGATCATGCGCAGCAGCAGCTCGTAGTGTGGGCGGGTGTGGTCGCCCGCGCCGGCGAATGGCAGAATCAATTGGGCATCGAGACGCAGGCGTCCAGCGGTCACGGCATCGCGCAACCGCGCGCCGATGTTGATGTCGTCGAAACGGCGCACAATACTGAGATCGTTGCTTTGATAGACCTCGACGCGATTACGCCCGCGGTCCTTGGCGGCCTTGCAGGCGGTCTCGGCCGCGGCCAGCGAATGCATCAGCTCGCCGGCCTCGGTGTCGAGCGACGCCACTCCGATGCTGATCGAGACATGAATGCGTGAGTCGCCCTGGGTGGAGCCGAGCTGCTCGGCGCCTTCGCGCAGGGACTCGGCGAACCGCGCCGCGTCGTCGAGGCCGGTGGGCAGCAGCACGGCAAAACGATCGCCGGAGATGCGCGAGGCAAAGGCGCCCGGGGGTAGGCGCCGGCGTATCAGCTCGCCGAGCTGGCCGATCACTCCGTCCCCGACATGCATGCCGAAATTGTCGTTGATCACGTGCAGCTGGTCCGAATCGATATAGAGCGCGGTCCACAGCGTGGTGCGCTGAGGGTTACTGACCACGGCACGCACGCGTTGTTCAAAGGCGGGGCGGGTATAGAGGCCGCTGATGGCGTCGTAGTTGCTCTCGATGATGCCGGCCGCCTTGCGGGCCAGGATGTCCACCAGCCGGGCGTCGCGCTCCACGAACTCGGGGCTTTCCTCCTCGCGGAACAGGGCCAGGACGCCCATGGTGCGGCCGCTGGCGTGCTGTAGGGGGCAGGCGAGGATGCGGTAGGGCACGGGCATCTGCACGGGGCCGGCGGACAGGCGATTGATGATGACGGGCTCGCGGCGCATCTGGGCCATGGACAGGAGCTGGCGGTGAGTTTTCGCCACGAGCTGGCTGTCGGGCGGCTTGGGTCCCTCGGTACGCATGAGCACGATGCCTTTGTCGGGCACGATGAGCGCCGCCATGACGCAGCGCAGGTGCTCGGTGGCCTGGCCCAAAAGGCCCTTGAGCTCATCGGCGCCGTCGCCCGGCGTCGCGCGGGAGGAGGGATCGGTGAGCAGCAGCTCGAGGTCTTTGTCGAGGGCGGTGACGGTGCGGTTGAGGTCGGTGATGGCGGCGCGGGCGAGCAAATCGCGGCGCAGGCACTCGAGCGCCGGGCGCAGCAGCGACTGCACCAGGGAGAAATTGCGCGCGTCGGCCTCCGCATTGGTACTGGCGTTGGCGTTTGCCCGGCAGCTCACCACCACGATGGCGGTGAGCCGGTCGGAATCGTTCCGCAGCCAGAAAAGATAGACGGGGGCGTCGTCGAGCATCTGCGTCTCGCCGCTGCTTTGCCGGTCCTGGCGGGCGGTGGGCAGCGCGGCCTCGACGAGATGGGCAAGGTCGGGGCCGGTGGTGGTCTCGCTGGTCCAGCGCATCTCGCCCTGGGCATCGAACAGGGCGACGCCGGTCGCGCGCGGCAGAAGCGACCTGATGAGCTGTGCGTAGGGCTCGAATGAGCCCCACGGATCCTGAGCTTCTGACATCCTTCAACCACCCGCTGAAAATGAGGAGACCGAGGCCGTACCTTTACAGGAACAGGGGGTCAATTCATTGCGCCAGTTGGCGATTCCGTTAAATCCAAATTTGCCAAGTTGACATAATATAACTCAAGGATGGCCGGTCCGAAACCAGGGCTGAGGGTCAAGGGGATGGCCGCTTTTGCGGATCTCGAAGTAGAGCTCGGGTCGCGATCCGCCCCCGCTATCGCCAGCCGCGGCGATGGCCTCGCCGGCGGCGACCGGCTCGCCCACTGCCTTGAACAGCCGGTCGTTGTGCCCGTAGAGGCTGAGGTAGCCCTCGCCATGGTCCACGATGGCGAGCAGGCCCAGGCCCGGCAGCCAGTCCGCATAGACCATGCGGCCCCGCGACACGGCGCGCACTTGGGCGCCGCGCTCCGTGGCGATCATCACCCCGTCCCATTTCACACCGCCCGCACGCGTCTCGCCGAAACGCGCGGTCAGGCTGCCGCTCACCGGCCAAGTCAGCTTGCCGCGCAGGCCGCCGAAGGCGGTGCGGGTGTCGATGGGAAAGCGATCGATGGTGCGCTTGAGCTCGCGCAGCAGCTTCTCGAGGCCGGATTTCTGTGCTTTGAGCCGCTCGAGGCTCTGCACCCGCGAGGCGGACTCGCTCTGCAGGCGCTCGAGCACCGCGCTGCGCTGCTCGCGTGCCTGATCGAGGCGGGAGAGCTGCGCCCGGCGCCGCTCTTCCAGCCCCGCAAGCTCGCGGTCCTGAGCTTCGAGCCGGCTTTCCAACGACTCGATCTGCGTGACATGCTCGGCGATGCCGGCGATCTGACCGGCACGCGCACGGCCGAAATAGCTGTAGTAGGCGAACATGCGGCCAGCCCGTGCGGGGTCTTTTTGATTGAGCAGCAGCTTGAGCGGCTCCTCGCTGCCGATCATGTACGCGGTACGCAGCTGTCCGGCGAGCGCCGAGCGTTCCCGCACCAGCGCGCTGCGGTGAGCGGCCTTCTCGTTGGCGAGCTCGACGCGGCGCTGCGCCGCCTGCGCCCGTTTGCGCTTGAGCTCCTCGAGACCGTCGCGGACATCGCCGGCAGTGAGCTCGGCATCGCGCAATTCGCGCGCCAGGCGGTCCCGCTCCACCTGGTCGCGGCTCACCTGGCGGCGCACGCGCTCGATCTCGGCCTTCACGGCCGAAAGTTGCGCCTCGGTCTGCGCGGTCTCGGCCGCCGTCGCCAGGGCAGGGGCCGCCATCACGGCCGCGAGAACGAGGATCCGCCACGTGCAAAACATAGGCTCTATAATGCCCGTCATCATGGAACGCCTCATCGAATATTTTGGCCATCACCCGGTGCTTGCGATCGCCGCGGTGGTCATGGTCGCCATCGTGATCGCGTACGAGATGCGGGAGCGGGCGCGCAGTACCGCGGCGATCTCGCCGCAGGAGGCCATCCGTCTCATGAACCGCGGCGCGCTGGTGCTCGATATCCGCCCGCAGGCGGAATTCGCCACCGGCCACTTAAGCGGCGCGCGCCAGCTCCCCTCGGATCAGATCCTGACCGCGGGGAATACGCTCAAGAAGTACAAGGAGAAGCCGGTACTGGTGTACTGCGGCACAGGCTCGCTGGGCGCGGCGGCGGCCCGGCAGCTGGCGGCGCAGGGCTTCACCCAGGCCTTCAATCTGCGTGGGGGTCTCGCCACCTGGCGTGCCGAAAATCTGCCGCTCGCTCGCAGTTGAAGATCGTCATGTACTCAACCGGCTGGTGTGGCTACTGCGCGCGGGCGCGCCGACTGCTCGAATCGAAGGGGGTTCCCTTCGAGGAGATCGACGTGGACGCTCGCGCGGGCGCACGGGCCGAGATGATCGCACGGGGTGGGCAGCGCACCGTGCCGCAGATTTTCATTGGCGATACACACGTCGGCGGCTCGGACGACCTGCTGCGGCTTGAGGCCGAAGGCCGGCTCGATGCGCTGCTGACAGGGGTCCATCATGATTCAACAACCTGAAAGTCAGCCAGTCGGCGAGACCGGTGCGCAGCTGGCGCTACAAAGCGTCTATCTCAAGGACTGCTCCTACGAGGCGCCGAAGGGGCCACGACTCGAGGGCGAATGGAATCCGCAGATCAACCTCGATCTGCACACCGGCGTAGGCACGCTCACCCCCGATGTGCACGAGGTGGTGCTGACGGTCACCGTGTCGGCCAAGCATGGCGACACCACGCTCTTTCTGGTGGAGGTGAAGCAGGCCGGGGTGTTCCTCATGCGCAACCTCTCGGAGCCCGAGTTCAAGCACTCCATTGCCAGCATCTGCCCCAGTGTGCTCTTTCCCTATGCGCGGGCGGCGGTGTCGAACCTGGTGATGCAGGGGGGGTTTCCGCAATTCCTGCTGCCGCCGGTCAATTTCGACGCGCTTTATACGCAGGCGGCGGAAACCGGGCCCGTGACCAAGAACTGACGGGCGATGTCCGCCGAGCGCAACGCACCGATCGCAATCGCGGGGGCGGGGTCCTGGGGGACCGCGCTCGCGATTCAGTTTGCGCGGGGGGGACGAGCGGTGCGGTTGTGGGGGCGGGACCCCGAAACCTTGCTGGCACTCAAGCAAAGGCGGCGCAACGAGCGATACCTACCGGGCGGCGAGTTTCCCGCTTCGTTAAGCGTCGCACTCGATCTGGACTCCGCGCTTGACGGCGCACTCGATGTGCTGATCGCCGTGCCAAGCCACGCATTCCGCGCCTTGCTGAATGAAATCGCCCCCAAACTCACCCCACAGGCGCGGGTGGCGTGGGCTACGAAGGGATTTGAGCTGCAAAGCGGCAAATTGCCGCACCAGGTGGCTCGAGAGGTACTCGGCGCCACCCGTTCCATTGCGGTTTTGTCAGGACCCACGTTTGCGCGCGAAGTGGGCGCGGGGCTGCCCACCGCGATGACGGTGGCCTCGCCCGATGCCGGGTTTGCCTCCGCGCTCGCGCAGAGCGTCTCGTCCGAGCATTTTCGGGCCTACACCTCAACGGATATCGTCGGGGTGGAAGTCGGTGGCGCTGTCAAAAACGTGCTGGCGGTGGGCGCGGGGCTATCCGATGGCTTGGGGTTCGGCGCCAATACACGCATTGCGCTGATCACACGAGGTCTTGTTGAGATGACGCGGCTCGGCGTGGCGCTCGGCGCCCAGCGTGAGACCTTCATGGGGCTGGCGGGGCTCGGGGACCTGGTGCTGACCTGCACCGACGATCAGTCCCGTAATCGGCGCTTTGGGCTGCTGCTGGCCGCCGGCCGCACACCTGAAGCCGCGCTCGCGGAAATCGGGCTAACGGTGGAAGGATATCTTGCGGCGCGGGCAGTACATGACGTAGCGAAGAGCATGCGTGTCGATATGCCGCTGTGCGAGGGTGTCTACCGGGTGCTGTATGAGAAGCTGCCGGCCAAGGATGCGGTACGGGGATTGATGAGCCGGCCGATCCGGGCGGAGCTGGAGTAAGCTGTTTTTTCCGATCCGGTGGCCGCCGTTATGAAGCAACGCGGTCGTAAGTGATTTTGATCTCGGACTTCGGCAGACCGTCGCCACTGAAAAGAGTGGTCACCACCAACCGGCCGCCGCCATCCAGCGCATAGCGCTCCTCCTTACTCCGGTCCTCCCCGGCCGCTCGCAGTGAGACGATGAAGGCTTTGTCGCGCCAGCCCGTGACGCGGTCGGCATAGCCCGTACCGAAAGACGTGACGCTTTTGGCGCCGGCTTCGTAGTCCTCACTGTTCACATCGCCATTGGCTTCAGTGGCCTTGATGAGCACGTGGCTGCCGGACTGCGCGACGCTGATATGCACCGGCACCTCGAAAGGCTGGGCAAAGTCCTTATCGGGCGCGAAGGGTGCGGGGTTGTACAAGTCGTCGTTCACGTCTGGACCGCGGCGGTGGCGACGCCGCTCGCGCTCGAACCGCTCATGCAAGTATGCGGTACGCTGGGCCATGATTTTTCGCGCGTCGTCACTGAGCGAGGGATTGAATTGCCACTCGCCGCTTAAGGAGACGGCTTTGGGGGGCGCTTCGGCGAGACCGCGGGGGATGGCGGTTGCGGTCCACGTCGCCATCAAGACGCAGCAGAGCAGGATGAGGACAACTGAAGCGTGGTGTCTGGGAATCATTGTAGATCAATAACATACCCAATTTGGGTATCGCAACCCCACGTGCTACCCTCCCCCCATGTCCCCCCTTCACCTCAAGTTCTGCGGCCTGGACTTCGCCTCCCCCATTGTCCTCCTCTCCGGCTGCGTGGGCTTCGGTGAGGAATACACGAGAATCGCCGGCTTCTCCAACGCCGACGCCGGCGCCATAGTCCTCAAAGGCACCACGCTCAACCCGCGCCTCGGCAACCCCCCCCACCGCGTGTTCGAGACCCCCTCCGGCATGCTGAACGCCATCGGCCTGCAGAACCCCGGCGTGGATCATGTGGTGGGCAAGATCCTGCCGCAGCTCGACTTCTCCGAGACGCGCTTCATCGCCAATGTCTCCGGCTCCACGATCGAGGAGTACGCCGAGGTGACACGTCGCTTCGATCAATCGCCCATCGACGCCATCGAGATCAACATCTCCTGCCCCAATGTCAAAGAAGGTGGCGTGGCCTTTGGCAACTACCCCGAAATGTCGGCGCGGGTAGTCGAGGCCTGCCGCAAAGTGACGCGCAAGCCCCTGATCACCAAGCTCTCCCCCAATCAAACCGACATCAGGGAGAACGCGCGGCGCTGCATCGAAGCCGGCTCCGACGCCCTCGCTGTCATCAACACCCTCATGGGCATGGCCGTCGATGCCAAAACCCGCCGCCCCGTCATCGGCAATATCCAGGGCGGCCTGTCAGGCCCGGCCATCAAGCCCATCGCACTGCTCAAAGTGCACCAGGTGTACGAGGTAGCCAAGCCGCACAACGTCCCTATCATCGGACAGGGCGGCATCACCACGGTCGCAGATGCCCTCGAGTTCATGATCGCCGGCGCGACCGCCGTCGGCATCGGCACCGCGCTCTTTTACGATCCCATGATCTGCAAGAAGATCAATGCCGGCCTCGCCGAGTACCTGCAGGTCAATCAGATGGCCAGCGTCACCCAGCTCATCGGCAGCCTGCGTACCGGCCAGGAGATCGAGGACTGCGCCGTCTCAGGCTGAGGGCGCCTCCTCAGGGCCCGGGACCGCATACTCCGGCCGCGACGGAAAGGCGAACTCCACCCCCATCGCATTGAACCGCTCGACGATCGCGAGATTGATGGCCTGCTGGACATCGGCATATGCCCCGTAATCCGCCACCGTCATGAAGAACACCACCTCGTAGCGCAGCGCCCAGTCCGAGAAGCACAGGAAATGGCAGCGGTCGAAACGCGTCTTCGGCTGCCCCTCCACGATCTCGCGCACCGCCCCCGGAATCGCCCGCAACTGCGGAAGCGGTGTGCCGTAAGTGATGTTGAGCCAGAACGAAGTGCGCCGCTCGCGCATGCGCCCGTTGTTGCGCAGCCGGCTTTTGAGAATGTCCGCATTGGAGATGATCACCTGCTCGCCGGAGAGACTCCGCAGCCGTGTGCTCTTCACACCGATGTGCTCCACCGTGCCGTTGATACTGTCCACCTGCAGCGCATCGCCTATCGTGAAGGGCTTGTCGAGCGCAATGGACAACGAGGCCAGCAAATCCCCCAGCACCGTCTGCACCGCCAGCGCCACCGCGATGCCGCCGATCCCTAAACCCGCCAGCAGCGGCTTGATCTGAATGCCGAGGTTGTCCAGCGCCAGGAGAAACGCCATCGCCCAGACCAGTATGCCGGCTACGAACATGATGATATCGAGCGAGCCGGCTAGCGCCGGATCCGGACCGCCGGCACGGCGCGCCCGGCGGTCGATGGCGAATCGCGCCGCCGCCATGGCCCACAGGCCGATCTGGAACCAGAAAGTCAGCACGATGGCGCCGCCGATGATCTGCTCCAGGCGGTGCGGGAATTGCAGCTGCGTGGACGCCAGGTACAGCGCGACCGTCCACAGGAACAGGCGGCTGGTGCGCTCGATCAGCAGCGTCGACACTTCGATGGCGGTGGGCAGCTCGCGCTCAGCCTCCAGCCACTTGCGACGTCGTGAGCTGACATAGCTCTTGATCAGCGGCAGGAGCGTGAGCGTCGCGAGGAAAATGGCCCCCGCCACCACCCAGTCCCCGACACCGTTCCACAGAAATTGGGTTTGCCAGAGCCCGGCCAGTTGCGACATGGCCGGGAATTATAGGGCTTCTATAGGGGCTTCGCCGCCGGAATCGTGGATTCCCAGCTCCTTGAGCTTGCGAGTCAGCGTGTTGCGGCCCCAGCCCAGAAGCTTCGCCGCTTCGTGCCGACGGCCCTGGGTGCGTTTGAGCGCGGCGCGAATCAGCACCCGCTCGAGCTGCGGTTGCGCCTGCCCCAGCAACGATTGCCGGCCCTCGAGCGCCTCCCGATCCGCCCACTTGGCGAGCGCCACCACCCATTCCTCGCCGCCGCCGTGCTCAGCGGCCTGCGCCGAGTCGAGCTCCCGCGGCAGATCCTCAGGCCGAATCTCATGGCCCGGCGCGAGCACACTCAAGCGGCGGCACACATTAACCAGCTCGCGGATATTGCCCGGCCAGGCATAGGCCAGGAGCTTGGCGCGCGCCTGCGAGCTCAGCTTCTTCGGCTCGACCGCGAGCTCATGCGCCGCGCGCGCCAGATAGTGATCCAGCAGCTCGGAGACATCCTCGGCCCGGGCACGCAGCGGCGGCAGCTCGATATGGATCACATTGAGGCGGTGATAGAGATCCTCGCGGAACTGGCCGCGCTTGACCCGCTCGGCGAGATTCTGGTGCGTGGCGGCGATCACCCGCACATCCACACGCAGCGGCGTCTGCCCGCCCACCCGATAGAACTCCCCCTCGGCCAGCACGCGCAGCAGCCGAGTCTGAAGCGGCAGCGACATATCGCCGATCTCATCCAGGAACAACGTGCCGCCATCCGCCTGCTCGAAGCGGCCGCGGCGCTGCGCCGTGGCACCGGTGAACGCGCCTTTCTCATGCCCGAAGAGCTCCGACTCGAGCAATTCACCCGGCACCGCGGACGTGTCGAGCGCCACGAAGGGCTGGCCGGCCCGCGGACTGTGATTGTGCAGAGCGCGGGCCACTAGCTCCTTGCCCGTGCCCGACTCGCCCGTGATGAGGACGGTGACACTGGAGCGGGCCAGCCGCCCAATGGCGCGGAACACCTGCTGCATGGCTGGCGCGCGGCCCAGCAATTCCGGAATGCGCGGAACGTCCTGCGTGGCCTCGCTGCCGCGTTCGGCTTGCGGCGCCGGATGCAGCCGCGCCGCCCGCTTCACCAGCGCCATCGCCTGATCGATATCGAAGGGCTTGGGCAGATACTCGAACGCGCCGCCCTTGTAAGCGGCCATGGCGTTCTCGAAATCCGAGTGCGCGGTCATCACGATGACCGGCAGCCCGGGGTGCGCCACCCGCATCCGCTCCAGCAGCTGCAGGCCCGACTGCCCCGACATTTGAATATCCGTCATCAGCACATCCGGCGATTCGCTGTGCAGGGCCACCAGCGCCGGCTCCGCCGCCTCGAACACCCGTGGCGTCATGCCCCCGTTGCGCAGCGCGCGCTCCAGCACCCAGCGGATCGAAGCGTCATCGTCCACCAGCCACACCTGCAAAGGCTCACCGCTCATGCGCTCTCCTCATCGAGGGGCAGCAGCAGCGTGAACACCGTGCGTCCCGGCTCGCTGTCAAACTCGATGATGCCGCCGTGCCGCGTCACCAGCTCCTGCGCCACCGCCAGTCCCAGCCCGCTGCCGTTGGTCCGGCCGGTGACCAGCGGATAAAAGATGCTGGAGCGCAATTCCGGCGGCACCCCCCGCCCATTGTCCTCCACCTGCATGCTGACCACGAGCCGGTGCCGCACCGAGCCGATGCTGACATTGGACAGCGCGCGGGTGCGCAGCACGATACGGCCGTTCTCGCCCAGGGCCTGCAGCGCATTGCGCGCCACATTGAGCAGCGCCTGAATGATCTGGTCGCGATCGAGCGAAGCCTCCGGGAGACTGGGATCGTAGTCGCGATCGATGCTCACCGCCTCCATCGCTTCGGCGCTCAGCAGACGATAGACATGCTCGCACAGCTCGTGAATATTGAGCGGCTCCTTGCGCGGCGGCCGGCTCGGCCCCGCCATGGAATCCACCAGCTCGGCCAAACGGTCCGCCTCGCGAATGATCACACTGGTGTACTCGCGCAGCCCCGGCTCCGCGAGCTCCCGCTCCAGAAGCTGCGCCGCGCCGCGCAATCCCCCGAGCGGATTCTTCACCTCATGCGCCAGCTGGCGGATCATCATCCGGTTGCCGTCGAGCCGCGCCAGCAGATCGTTGTCGCGCGAGATGCGCTGCCGCTGCGTGTCATCCGCCAGCTCCACCAGCAAATGCGTGCCGGTCAGCTGCCCGGAGAGCGGCGTGATGGTGACATCCAGCACCCGCGTCTCGCGCGGCGTACCCATCGGCCGCACCGTGATCTCCCGCTCCGCGATGCCAATTTCCGTGTCCAACGCCCGGCGCAACGTGGCGATGAGACCATTGCAGTCCTGCAGCAGCTCGGCAAAAGGCTTGCCGCGCGCGTGGTTCAGGCTGAAGGCGAGCAGGTCCTGCGCCGCGACATTGGCGAAGATGGGGCACAGCTGCGCGTCCAGCACGACGATGCCCGTGGACAGCGCCTCAAATAAATCCGCGGCATCGAAATGCGAGATCGCCGAAGAGACTTGCTCAGAGCGCATGACGCGGCCGCGCCGCGTCGGCCCCGCTTACGGCTTCGTGCGCGCCTTGGTAGGCGATTGAGGGGTAACGGTCGAGGCCTGCCGCACGTGGAAAGTGACCGCGGGGGTGGTGCAGAGCACCTTGTTCAGCGAGTCCGTCACCTCCGCCAGCACCGTGTGCGTGCCCCGGTACACCGGATTCAGCGTGAATTCGGTGGCCGCCGAGGCCTGATCCAGTAGCCGTTTGCCATCCAGCGCCGGCGTGACCTTGTCGCCCTCGCGCAGCTGCGGGTCGGTGCTGAGCTTGGCCGTGACCGTGGTGACATTGAAGAACACTTCGTCCGCCGTCGGCCGGAAGATCTCGCAGGTCTTGTAGGCCGGCCCCGAGGCCGCCGGTGACGCCTTCACCGCCGGCGCAACCGCCGGTGGTGGCGGCGCGGAGTAAGTCTGCGGAGCCGCCACCGTCACCTTCTGAGCCCCCGGGTGCGGCTGATCGCTGTAGTGCGTCACCCCATTCTCGTCCACCCACTTGTACACCGTGGCGGCCAGGGCCAACCCTGACACCAGTAACATCACGACGGCAGCGATGAAGCGCATGGGTGTCCAGCATAGCGCGTCAGCAGCTGTAGTACATCTCGAGCTCGATCGGATGCGTGGACATGCGAAAACGGGTGATCTCCTGCATCTTAAGTCCAATGTAAGCATCGATCACATCGTTGGTGAACACCCCACCCCGCGTCAGGAACTCCCGGTCCTTGTCCAGGTACTCGATGGCCTGGTCGAGAGAGTGGCATACCGTCGGAATATGCTTGGCCTCCTCCGGCTCCAGATCGTAGAGGTCCTTGTCCGCCGGATCCCCCGGATTAATCTTGTTCTGGATGCCGTCCAGCCCCGCCATCATCATGGCCGCGAACGCAAAGTAGGGGTTCGCGCACGAGTCCGGGAAACGCACCTCGATACGCCGCGCCTTTGGATTCGACACCCACGGTATCCGGATGGACGCCGAACGGTTGCGCGCCGAGTACGCCAGCATCACCGGCGCCTCGAATCCCGGCACCAGGCGCTTGTAGCTGTTCGTGCCCGGGTTGGTGATGGCATTGAGCGCGCGCGCATGCTTGATGATGCCGCCGATGTAGTAGAGCGCCGTCTCCGAGAGGCCGCCGTACTTGTCCCCGGAGAACAGCGCCTTGCCCTCCTTCTGCAGCGACTGGTGCACGTGCATGCCGCTGCCGTTGTCGCCCACCAGCGGCTTGGGCATGAAAGTGGCCGTTTTCCCGTAGCCGTGCGCCACATTGTGTACGCAGTATTTGAGAATCTGCACCTCATCGGCCTTTTTCACCAGGCCGCCCGCGCCCACCCCGATCTCACTCTGGCCGCCCGTCGCCACCTCGTGATGGTGCACCTCCACCTTCAGGCCCATCTCCTCCAGTGCATTGCACATGGCGGAGCGGATGTCCTGAAAAGCATCCACCGGCGGCACCGGGAAATAGCCGCCCTTGAGGCCCGGCCGATGGCCGCGGTTGCCATCCTCGTACTCCTTCTGCGAGTTCCAGGCCCCCTGCACCGAGTCGATCTCATAGAAGCTGCCGTTGACGCTCGAGCCGCTGCGCACACTGTCGAAAATGAAAAATTCGTTCTCCGGACCGAAAAGCGCGCCATCCGCAATACCCGTGGATTTGAGATAAGCCTCCGCGCGCTTAGCCAGCGAGCGCGGATCGCGCTCATAGCCCTGCATGGTGGCCGGCTCGATCACATCGCAGCGGATGTTGACCGTCGCCTCTTCAAAGAAAGGGTCCACCACCGCGGTGCCGGCCTCTGGCATCAGAATCATGTCCGACTCATTGATGCCCTTCCAGCCGCCGATCGAAGAGCCGTCGAACATCTTGCCATCGCGGAACAGGTCCTCATCCACCAGCCGCGCCGGAATGGTGACATGCTGCTCCTTGCCGCGGGTGTCGGTGAACCGCAGGTCGGCGAACTTGATGGATTTTTCTTTGATCAGCTTCAGAACATCGCTAGGGGTCATGGACGGCCTCCCGAAAAAGGAACTCTACTAATGCAGGCGACATGCCAGCTTATGAGTCTTTTAAAATCAATGGGTTATAAACGATCGAAAAAGGCGACGCGCCGTAATGGGGCGCAATTGTGCCATTTTGCACCATCACGGTGCAGAATGAAAATATCTAAAAATGGACTTTAATTTCCCTCCGTCTATTGATAGACTTGTGCCATGAGCCTATCCCTACCCACCTCTTCCTCTACCGCCACCGGGCCGATCGGGGCCACCGGGGGCGCCGGCCTGCGAGCATTCGATCGCATTGCGCAGCTGTGGAAGCTGACCATCGCACAGCAGCTCATATTGCTCGGCATCGCCTCCCGCTCCACCTATTTTAAATGGCGTAAGGAGCGCGAGCCCAGACTGCCACGCGACACCCTGGAGCGCCTTTCTTATTTGCTCGGCATCTACAAAGCCCTGCAACTGCTGCTGCCGGATCCGCACGCCTCCGATGAATGGATTCACAAGCCCAATGACGCACCGCCTTTCGGCGGCCACTCAGCACTCGAGCGCATGCTCACCGGCAATGTGGCCGACCTGTACGTCGTGCGACAGTATCTCGACGCCCAGCGCGGCTGAGCCGCCTCAGTCATCGGGTCATGGACGCTCCCGCCCCCACAGGCATTCCGGTTTGCGAGCTGCGCTGGACCCCCTGCTTTCGCATCATCGCCAGCCGCTATCCCACCATTTTCCTGTTCGAGCGGGTCGCCGACCCCGCCGACTTCGACGCCCTCTACCAACTGGAGGCCCTCACCAACCCGCGCATCCTCGAAGAGCTCAGCGCCCTCAAACAGGTACCAGCCGAGGATCGCGCCTTCGGCCCCGGGGCCTCGGTCATCATGGCGCCCTTCATGTATCTCAACCCGGCGGGTGGCCGTTTCACCGATGCAAATTTCGGCGCTTTCTATGCTGCCCACACGCTGGCCACCTCCATCGCCGAGACACGGCACCATCGCGAGGTATTCCTGCACGCCACACGCGAAGGACCGATAGAGCTCACCGTGCGCGGCTATTGCGCCGATGTCAGCGCCTCCTTTCACGACCTGCGCGGCCAGCGAGCCCGCCTTGCGCCGATCTACGATCCCGACAGCTACAGCGCCTCGCAGGCGCTCGCCCGTAATCTGAGACTTTCCGGCTCCAACGGCATCGCGTACGACAGCGTCCGCGATCCGCAGGGTGAGTGCATTGCCGTCTATCGGCCGCGGCTGATTCAAAAGCTGCGGCAGGGAAGCCATCTACGCTATGTCTGGGACGGCACGCAGATCAGCCAGGTGTATGAGATCAAGCCCCTCGCATAGGCGGCTATACTCCCAAGCCTCATGAAACCCAAGCGTATCGGCATCCCCCCGCCCACCTTCCAGGACCTCATCCTCACCCTGCAGCAGTACTGGGCCGGCCAGGGCTGCACCATCCTGCAGCCCTACGACATGGAGATGGGCGCCGGCACCTTCCACACCGCCACCTTCCTGCGCGCCATCGGCCCCGAGCCCTGGAACGCCGCCTACGTGCAACCCTCCCGCCGCCCCACCGACGGCCGCTACGGCGAGAATCCCTTCCGCCTGCAGCACTACTACCAGTTCCAGGCCATCCTCAAGCCCTCTCCCCCCGACATCCTCGAGCGCTACCTCGATAGCCTGCGCCTGCTGGGCTTCGATCCGTTGGTGCATGACATCCGCTTCGTCGAAGACAACTGGGAGTCCCCGACACTGGGCGCCTGGGGTCTTGGCTGGGAAGTGTGGCTCGACGGCATGGAGATCACCCAGTTCACCTACTTCCAGCAGGTCGGCGGACTTGAGTGCCGTCCCGTGAGCGGCGAGATCACCTATGGCCTCGAGCGTCTCGCCATGGTGCTGCAGGGCGTTGAGAGTCTCTACGACATCGTGTGGACCGATGGCCCCCGCGGCCGCGTCACCTATCGCGATGTCTTCCACCAGAACGAAGCCGAACAGTCCGCCTACAACTTCGAGTATGCGGATGTGGCCGTGCTGCTGCGGCACTTCGAGAGCCACGAAAAAGCCTGCAACGATTTACTAGCCGTGAAGCTCGCTCTGCCCGCCTACGAGCAGGTGCTCAAAGCCTCCCACACCTTCAACCTGCTCGATGCCCGCCGCGCCATCTCCGTGACCGAGCGGCAGCGCTACATCCTGCGGGTACGCACCCTCGCGCGCGCCGTCGCGCAGCTTTACTACACGTCCCGGGAATCGCTCGGCTTTCCATTAGTGAAACAATCAGCGCCCACCAGAGCCCATAAGGCCGCTATTTCGAACAATGAGTCGCGCGTATGAAGATCGAGCGCCGTGATTTTCTGCTCGAGCTCCGCACCGAGGAGTTGCCGCCCAAAGCATTGCGCGACCTCGAGCAGGCCTTGGCCTCAAGTCTCGCCACCGGCCTCAATCAGGCCGCACTGGTGCATGGCGACGTCCACTCCTACGCCACGCCACGCCGCCTGGCCGTCTGGGTGAAACGTCTCGCGGCGCGCCAGGTGGATCAGGACGTCAAGCGGCGCGGCCCCCCCCTCAGCGCCAGCTTCGATGCCGCCGGCCAGCCCACCCGCGCCGCCATCGCCTTTGCGGAAAGTTGCGGTGTGGCGGTCGAGACCCTGCAGCGGCTCGATGAGGGCAAGGGGCCGGCGCTGTTTTTCATCGGCACCAAGGCCGGCGTCGCGACCGTGCAGCTGCTGCCCAGCATTGTCGATGCCGCGCTCAAAGCGCTGCCCATCCCCAAGCGCATGCGCTGGGGATCGAGCGACGCCGAGTTCGTCCGTCCGGTTCATGGCCTGATCCTGCTCTACGGCAGCGAGGTGGTGCCGGCGAAGCTGCTCGACACCGAGTCAGGCAACATCACCCTCGGCCACCGCTTCCACTCCACGAAGCCAATCCGGGTGAGCTCACCCGCCAGCTACGCGCGCGCCCTGCGCCAGCGCGGTCACGTCATCGCCGATTTCAGCGAGCGGCGCGAGACGATCCGCTCGGGGGTCGAGACGCTGGCCACGCAGATGGGCGGCCGGGCATTGATGAGCGACGCACTGCTTGATGAGGTGACCGCACTGGTGGAGTGGCCGGTGCCACTGGCGGCGCGCTTCGAAGACCGCTTCCTGGAATTGCCGCGCGAAGTACTCATCTCCACGCTGCAGGATCACCAGCGCTACTTCCCCGTGGAGAGCGAGGCCGGCGCCTTGCTGCCCCGGTTCATCACCGTCAGTAACATCGAAAGCCGCGATCCGGCCAAAGTGCGCGCCGGCAACGAGCGCGTGGTGCGGCCGCGCCTGGCCGACGCGGCCTTCTTCTGGGAGCAGGACCGCAAGCGCCCCCTCTCTTCGCTGCGCCCCGCACTCGACACCGTCACCTTCCAAACCCAACTCGGCTCCCTCGGCGACAAGGCCCGGCGCGTGAAAACCCTGGCCGGGGAGGTGGCCGCCGCGGCCGGCATCGACCGGCCGCCGGCCGAGCGTGCCGCGAGCTTAAGCAAGTGCGATCTGCTCACCGCCATGGTGGGCGAGTTTCCCGAGCTGCAGGGCATCATGGGCGCCTACTACGCCCTCGCGGATGGCGAGCCCGCTGAAGTGGCCACCGCCATTCGCGAGCACTACCTGCCCCGCGGCGCCGGCGATGAGACCGCGGCCACTCCTACAGGCATGGCCGTCGCCATCGCGGACAAGCTCGATACCCTGGCCGGCATTTTCTCCATCGGTCAGAAGCCCAGCGGCACCAAGGATCCCTTTGGATTGCGCCGAGCAGCGCTCGGTGTGGTGCGCACGCTGATCGAGCGCAAGCTCGATCTTGATTTGCACAGCGTCATTGACAGAGCCGTTCAGCTGGCGCGGACCGACATTGCAAAAACTGCCAACGCGTCGAGCCTGAAGCCAGACAACACCGTCGACGAGGTGTACGCCTACGTCATGGAACGTCTGCGCGCCTACTATCTCGAAGGTAATCCAGCCGTCACCACCGAGATGTTCGACGCGGTGCTCGCCACCCAACCGCGCTCACCCCTCGATTTCGATGCACGGCTCAAGGCGCTGGTGGCCTTCCTCACGCTACCGGAAGCCGCCAGCCTGACCGCGGCGAACAAGCGCATTGCCAATATCCTCAAGAAGTCGGAAGGCCCGCCACCGGACGTGGTGAAAGTCGAAGCGCTCAAGGACCCCGCCGAGATCCGTCTCTACGATGCGCTGAATGCCCGCCAGGACGCCGCGCGCGCCGCCACCGCGCAGCGTGAGTACACCGCCGCGCTGGGCCATCTCGCGCAGCTGCGTCCCGTGGTCGACACCTTCTTCGATGAGGTGATGGTGATGGATGAGAATCCCGCCGTGCGCGACAACCGCCTCGCGCTGCTCGGCCAGCTGCGCACGCTCTTCAGCGGCATTGCGGATCTGTCGCGGCTGCCGGGATAAACGCCGCCATGCAGTGGCTGCGCTCGCTGATCTTCACCACCTTCTTTCTCCTGTGGACCTTCGTCTACGGGATCTTCTTCTCCCTGGTCTGCCCGTTCCTGCCGTTTCCGCGGCGTTTCGGGCTGGCGCGGGTCTGGGGGAAAGTGATCCTCAACGTCCTCAAATGGACCTGCCGGCTCGACTACCGCGTCGAGGGCCTCGAGAACCTGCCGCCAGGCAATCACATCGCTCTGTGGAAACATTCATCGTCCTGGGAAACCGTGGCGATGGCGGTGATCATCCCGCGGCAGGTGTGGGTGCTGAAACGCGAGCTCACCTGGATCCCCTTCGTGGGCTGGGGCATCCAGCTGCTGCATGCCATCGCCATCGATCGCAAGTCAGGCATATCAGCCGTAAATCAGGTGGTGGAGCAGGGCAAGCAGCGGCTGGCGGAGGGCAATTGGATCGTCCTCTTTCCCGAAGGGACCCGCATGCCCGTAGGCCAGACCAGGAAGTATGGAGCGAGCGGCGCGTTACTGGCGAAGGAGACCGGGAAGCTGCTGGTGCCAATCGCTCACGATGCGGGACGGTACTGGCCGCGGCGGGGACTGCTCAAGAAGCCCGGCACGATCCGCGTGGTGATCGGACCGGCGATAAATGCCAGTGGGCTCGACGTGCGGGAGGCCAATGAGCGAGCGCAGGGGTGGGTGGAGGGGGTGTTGAAGTCGTAGGAGATGCGAGGCCGCTAATCCTGCGTCTGTACGGTCAGCAGCTCGCCAAAATCAAGGATTCTCGAGAAATAATCCTGCTCGGCGATGCTATCCGCCGCCCCACCCGCATGAATGAGCACGGGCTGGTAGCTGGTATGCGGCGGGATCTTGAGACGGGCCACTTTGCCCTTCATCGCGGCCACCACCGATAGCGGAACCGGATTTCTCGAGAATTTTATTTCGCACAGATACAGGACCTTCTGCCGGGTGTGGATGAGGTAATCGATCTGGCAGCCCTGCACGCGCTGGGTCTTGCGCTGGATGAAAGGATTGTCGAAAAGCACATCGTTGGGATCGATATGCAAAAGGCGGAAAACCGCCTTGCGGTTGGTAAGCACCAGATTCTCGAACTGCAGACCCATGATCGAGTCCATATTGGGGAGCTTCGAAAGCGTGCCACGGGCGATCCGCTCGCGGTTTGGCGCGATGCATTTGAGATAGAACCTCGTGTAATTGTCGCTGAGCCGGAAACGGCTGACCTTGCTTTTCTGCGCCGTATCGAGGTGCCAGGTGAAATCCCGCGACACGAGGCCCGATTGCACCAGCTCTTCGGCGTACTCGCCGATTTTCCCGGTCTTGCCGACGTCCAGTGCCCGGTAGAGGCCGCTCAAATCCAGCGGACCGTCCGCCAGGGCCGTGACGATGCGCCGGTAGCTGAAGTTGCGCCGCTTGCCGAACAGATCGTTGAACAGGATGTCGAATTCCTTGAACAGGAAGCCCTCGCGCGTGAAGCAGATGTCCTGGATATTGGCATCCGTCGGGAGCGTCGGGTCCATTTCCTCTAGGTATCGCGGCACGCCGCCGGTCACCGCGAGCATGCGCAGCTTCTCGTAAGGGGCGATGCGGTCGCGATGCGCGCCCCAGAAGCAGTTGCAGAGATGGAGCGGCAGCTCGGGCAGGGTGAAATCGAGCGATATGCGGCCCATGAATCCCGTGTTGTTTAGAATCTTGCGCTCGATCCAGCCCGCCATGGAGCCGGACAGAATCAGGATGAACTTCGGATTCTTCGAAAATTCCATGTCCCAGGCATTCTTCAGCTTGCCGAGGAAGGTCGGATCCTTCGAACCCAGCCAGTTGATTTCATCCAGGACGACCACATGCGGCCCCTGCCGCGTGCGGTCGGCGATGGTCCACAGCAGCACATTCCAATCTGCCGCGCGCGGCGGTGGAATGCCGAGCTGGCGGCCGATCTGGGCGGCGAAGTCTTCGCGCTCGAGCTCAGCCGTCAGCTCATCGCTCGGCGGCAAGCCCTGGAAGCTCGCAATGCGGTAGCCGGTGAGCTGCCGGAAGAGCTCCTGCACGAGCCGGCTTTTGCCGATACGGCGCCGGCCTTTGATCACGACGATGGTGGCCGTTTTGCGGCGAGTCAGGCTTTTGAGACGCTCGAGCTCGCGCTGTCGGCCGTAGAAAGGGGTGGTTTCTGGGGGCATTTCGTTTAAGGCTGCTTGGTGCACCAAAACGGCAAATGTCGATTTGGTGCACTTTGGGGGAGCTTAGCGAAGTGCCACCAAAATGACAAATGTCGATTTGGTGCACGGGGGGCGCCTGAGGGAATGAGATGAGGAATTGGGTAGCAGCGTAACCCCCTTCGGGAAAAATATTGCCAGATAAGCGAATTTACGGCATAGGTTGTTACATTCCATTCCCTGGAGATCGTCATGCGTCCCACCCGCGCCCGGAGCAGCCTACGCATCCCCGCGGCCCAACGAGAGCAAAAGCACCGTAAGGCGTTGCGCGCTGCAGGCCTTCGCCCCATCCAGATATGGGTCCCCGATGTACGTTCGAAGCGCTTTGCCGCCCAGGCCCATCGACAATCGCTCGCCGTCGCCACAAGCCCCCATGAGAGGGACGACCAGGCTTTCATCGACTCCATTTCCGACTGGAATGTCACGTGAAGGGACATCGGGCGGCTCGCTAATCAGGATGTCGTGCGCCTGAACCGCGCAGTGCTGGTATTTCTCGGCTTGACGGGCTCGAGCCCTGAAAAGTAGCCCCATGCCGGGTGGGAGTTGACGGACTTTGCATTACCGTGGTAATGTCCGCCCATGCCACTCGCTCAATCCAAGCTCACCTCCCAGGGTCAAATTTCCGTGCCGGTGGAAGTTCGCAAGAAACTCGGCGTCGGTCCCGGATCCGTGCTCGAATGGGACGAGGAAGGCAGCAAAGTCGTCGTCCGGCGCGCGGGCAAATATGGCTGGGACGATGTGCAGAAGGCTTTGTTTCCCGAAGGCGCCCCCAAGACAAGAACGCTAGAGGAGCTGAAACAGGGACGGCGTCTGTACGTCCAGCGCAAGCATGCGCTCCGTTGACACGAATGTCCTCATCCGGCTCGTCACCGCAGACGATCCCAAGCAGGTTGAAAAGGCGAAAGAGTTTGTAGCACCCGGGGCATGGGTCTCGCACCTCGTCTTGGCCGAGGCCATCTGGGTGCTGGGCAGTGTTTACGAGCTCGATGCAAAAGCATTGGCGCAGACGGTCGAGCTGCTGCTCAACCATAAGGATCTGACCTTGCAGGATGCCGACGTGGTGATCGCCGCGCTTGCTCACTATCGCAAGCGACCTGCCCTGGGGTTCTCGGATTGTCTGGTGCTGGAGATTGCCAGGAAAGCCGGACATTTGCCGTTGGGGACTTTCGACAAGGAGCTGGCCAGGCTTCCGGGAGCGATGCGCATCGCGTAGGCGGTGCCCGGAACAGGTCGCTTTATTTCCAGCTCCGGCGGGTAGAGTATCGGACACCTTTTGACTTTGCACGGCGCCGGCCCTGCGCGCGCGGCAGCGAGCCGCACAGGAGGTGCGGCGTCTACTCTTAGTCAGGACGCGCTGGCGCTGACAGAACCGCTAGCGCTGGACCTGCGTTGCGCAGGCAGAAAAGAGACCTCACCCTGCAAAACCGTCTTATCCCGGTGCCGGAGTCAACCCGAATGACTCCGGCACCGGGCTTTCACTCACCGCCTCGGTCTGCGCGGCCGTGGCGGTGGCCCAAGGCCGCCCATCAGCTCACCGAGAGCCATCAGCTCGTCAAGTCCTCACTCGAGCGTAATGCTCACCGGACAGTGATCGCTCCCCATCACCTTCTGATGGATCTCCGCCGCCTTCACCTGGTTCTTGAGCTTCCCCGATACCAGCACATAATCGATTCTCCACCCGATATTGCGGGCGCGGGAGTTGGCGAAGTGGCTCCACCAGCTGTAGTGCCCGTTGCCCTGCGTGAAGATCCGGAAGGTATCGACAAATCCGGCGTCCACGGCATTCTGGAAGCCCTTGCGCTCCTCGTCCGTAAAGCCTTTCTTGCCCCGATTGGATTTGGGATTGGCGAGGTCGAGCTCGGTATGGGCAACATTAAGGTCGCCACAGAAGATCACAGGCTTGGTCTGCTCGAGCTGTCTGCAGTAAGCGAGGAAGGCGGGATCCCAGTGCTCGTAGCGCAACGGAATGCGGCTCAGATCGTCCTTGGCGTTGGGCGTGTACACCGTCACCACGTAGAACTGCGGAAATTCCGCCGTGATGACTCGCCCTTCTTCCGCGCTATTGCGCTCGAGCTCGTCGGCGAACTTGAAACGCTTCTCGAAGTCCTGGGGAAAGCCGTTGATGACCGACAGCGGCTTCTCTTTGGCGAAAATCGCCGTGCCTGAGTAGCCTTTCTTGACCGCCGAATTCCAGTACTCGTGATACCCCGCCAGATCGATCTCGATCTGCCCACGCTCGGCCTTGGTCTCCTGCAGGCAAAGAATGTCGGGGTTGTGGGCCTGCATGAAGGACTGAAAATCGCCCTTCTTCAGCACAGCGCGGATGCCATTGACGTTCCAGGAGTAAAGTTTCATGGGGGCATATTAAGCGAGGGCAATTCAGCCATCCAGCAGTTCTGAAAAGTCGACGATTCTTGAAAAGAACTGGCTTTGGACCACCTCCGGATGAACGCCATTGACGTGGATCAAGACCGGCCTTGCCGAGAAGTGCCGCGGCAGCTTCAGGCGCGCGAGCTTATCGCGGATCTCGCCGATGACGGTGGGTTTCACCGGCGATTTTGAAAATTTGATTTCGCAGGCGTATACCGTGTTGAACCGGGTCTGCACGGCAAGGTCGATCTGACAACCTCCCTGCGCCAGGGTCTTGCGCTGGAAGAAGGGATTGGTGAAAACGATATCCTGCGCGAGCACTCCGAGTTTCTCGATGACCTTGCTTGCATTGTTCAGAACCAGATTCTCAAACTGCAAGGCGAGCAGACTTTCCCAGCCAGGCAGAGTGGCCACGGAACGATTTTCAAAAAAGCCTTTTTCAATGGCGGGTTTATTGGGCTCTACGTAGCGCAGGTAGAACCGCACAAAATTGTCCTTGAGCCGGTAATGACTCAGCTTCGATATCGCGCCGGTCTGTAATTGCCAGGTGTAATCGCGCGCCAGGAAACCCGCGGTCGCAAGGTCGGCGAGGTATTCACTGTAGTCGCCGGTTTTGGTCTTGCGGTCGTGCTCGAGAATTTCCGTGAGGCTCGCCGGTCCTTTCAGCAGGCCGCTGACGATCCGGCGGTAGATTTCGCTGCTCTCGTGGAAGATGTCCAGAAAAATGAGCTTGAACTCGTTGAGCAGCGCGCTGTTTTTGGAGAAGAGGAGATTACGGATGTTGTCTTCCGCGCTCAAGCCGGGATCGAGCAGTTCGAGATAGCGCGGGATGCCACCGGTCACGGACAGCATTTTCAGTTTTTCGTAGGGTGAGATTCGCGCTTTTGGATCCCAGAACCGGTTACATTCGGGGAGCGACAGCTCCTCGAGCTTGATATCCCGCGACGGACGGCCCAGAAAAGCGGAACTACTGACAATGTGCTTCTGGATCCAGGAGGAGACGGATCCGCACAGAACGAGCATGAGCCTGGGGTTCTTTTTGAAATAAGCGTCCCAGGCAGTTTTCAGCTTTCCGAGGAAGGTCGGATCCTTATCGGCCATCCAGGAAATCTCATCCAGCAGCACCACTACGCGGCCGCGCCTGGTCTCCCTGCCCAAAAGCTGGAATAGCGTGCCCCAATCGTTGCTCTGCACCGCGGGCAAATCGGTCTGCTCGCTCAGCTGCCGCAGAAATTCATTGCGCTGGGTCTGGGCGTCAGTTTCGGGCGTGGGAGCCAGGCCAATGAATCGGTAAAACTTCTGCCCCCTGGCGAATTCTTCCACCAACCGGCTTTTGCCTACGCGCCGCCGTCCTTCGACGATGACGAGTTTGGCGCGCGGAATCGCCTGCAGCGCGCGCAGCTCGCGGATTTCCGCCTTTCTGCCGATAAATTCGTCGAGGACCGCCATTTCATGGCCTGAAAATCGATTTGGTGCGGCGTAAAGAGCACCCGGTACGCCGCACCAAATCAAGGTTTTCGCGATTTGGTGCGGCGTTAAAGAGGCAGATTTGGGCGCACCAAATCGCTTTTCGGCGCGGTGCAGACCTTGGCCTGACGCCCACACATCGTCATCCGGCGCAGGTAGTCAGCGCGCCGTGCAAACGTCAGCGGCTCCGTCGCCCGGAACTGTCCCACAAGCTTCTCGGCCGCAAGATCAGGATCTGCGATCACGAGTTTTCGCGCGTTGTAACGATTGAACTGCGCCACGGCCTCCTGGAGCGTTTCGCCTTCGAGCACGATCCGGCCTTCCCGCCAGGCGAGCGAGCGTTCGATATCGGCGGAGGCCGCAATGGGTTGGGCCGACTGGTGTTCGGCCACATAGGCCCTGGAGCCCGCAGCAATCTGAACCCGTCTACTTTCTTGGCCCACCGCCCAGGTCTCAACGACTCCGTCCGTGACCTGCACATCGGCCCCGTCGTCGTGACGGCGCACCGAGAACGCCGCTGCGACACGCCGTGGATGCGCCGCAGCACGAACACCCGCCGGCACTGCGCCGGAGGTTGCTCGATCAATTGCTGCACTCGCTGCAGCTCGCGCACCCCGGCTACGACCCGCTCCAGTGGGGGCGACTCATCGGCGATGTTGAGGGTCGCCATATCGGTCACATTGTCGATGCGCACGATCTTCGAGCGCCGCACCTGCTCCAGGACAATGTTGCGCGTGGTCTGAAAGAGGTAGGCCCGCCCGCTGCCAATATGGTCGATGCTGTCCAGCTCGGCCAGGCGGCAGTAGGCTTCCTGGACTACATCTTCAATGTCCTGGTCGCGGCCCATCCAGCGCCGCAGCCATGCACGCACGTCGGCCTCATGCGGCAGGACGTGACTGCCGACCCACGCGACGATGTCTTTTCGAGACTGTGCCAACGCTAAGCTTCGCTTATCGAGCCACTGTAACAATACGATGAATGGCCGAGGGAAATCCGGACAAACCATCCCTGATCGTGTGGAACAAGGTGCGGTACAGTGTCCGCATCCGTCACGAGGGGTCTGCGTTGCCAGTACGTCGCGGAATAAGCTGGGTACTGGCGCTTTGCGCCCTGTCGGCGCTGCGCGATGCCCGTGCCGACCCCCAGCCCTTGTGGGAGCTGGGATTGGGGGCAGGCGTCCTCGGGTTCGCGGATTACCGCGGCGCCGATAGCGCGCACGTCTATCCGCTGCCCGTGCCGTACATCGTCTATCGGGGAAAATTTCTCAAGGCCGACGAGGACGGAGTGCGGCAGCTGCTGTTCAACCAGCCCTACGCCGAGCTGAATCTCAGCCTCAACGCAACCACGCCCGTTTTCCGGCGCGCGAGCGGCGCCCGGGCGGGAATGCCGGACCTCAAAGCCACGATTGAAGCAGGGCCTGCGCTGGCTTTGCACTTATGGCACACGGCGGACCGGCGCGTGAAGCTCGATCTGCGTCTGCCGCTGCGCGCCGCGCTGACGGTCGAGTCCTCGCCCCAAGCCATTGGCTGGCTCTTCACGCCGCAGCTCGCCGTCGATATCAAGGATGTATGGGGCAAAACCGGCTGGAAACTGGGACTGCTCGCCGGTCCTCTCTACGCGGATCGCCGCTATGACGACTACTTTTATTCGGTCGAGCCACGCTTCAGCACCCCCGACCGGCCTGCCTACCATGCCCGCGGCGGCTATGCCGGCAGTGAGGCGCTGGTGTCGCTGTCCAAGCGTTTCCCAGGCTTCTGGGTGGGAGCCTACGCGCGGTACGATTCGTTATCCGGGGCCACTTTCACCCCAAGCCCGCTGGTGCGACGCCACGGCTACGGATCCGCCGGCATTGCCATTGCCTGGATCCTGCGCCGGTCGTCACGCCAGGTCGACGCCGATGATTAGAGAACGCTGGACTCCATCACCGCTTATTGCCGGCTCCGCCGCGGTGCATCTCGCCGCCGTGGCCTCCATATTCATGCAACCGCATTGGTGGCCTGCCGTCCTCGTCATGCTGATCGCCAATCACGCCCTGCTCACCGCGGCAGGACTGTGGCCACGCAGCGATTGGCTCGGTCCCAACTGGACCCGCCTGCCGGCCGCTGCCGCCGCCAGGGGTTGCATCGCCCTGACTCTGGACGATGGGCCGGAGCCGCGGGTTACGCCGCAGGTTCTCGATATGCTCGATGATTACCAGGCCAAGGCGACATTCTTCTGCATCGGCGCGCGCGTGGCCCGCTATCCCGAGCTGGCCCGCGAGATCGTGCGCCGCGGTCATGCGCTTGAGAACCATAGCCACTATCACCGGCATTATTTCTCACTGCTCGGACCCTGGCGGCTGCGGCGTGAAGTCGAGCTCGCGCAACAGACGATCAGCAAGACCATTGGTCAACGAGCGCTGTTCTTCCGCGCTCCGGCGGGTTTGCGCAATCCTTTTCTGGAGCCGGTGCTCAGCCGAATGGGTCTGCGCCTGGCGAGCTGGACGCGGCGTGGCTTTGACACGGTCAATGGGGATGCGGACGCGGTCCTCACCAGGCTCAGCCGCAACCTGCGGGCCGGGAATATCCTGCTGCTGCACGATGGTCAGGCGGCGCTCACGAGATCCGGCTCTCCAGTGGTGCTGGAGGTACTGCCGCGGCTGCTCGCGGCGGTGCGCGCGGCGGGCCTTACGACAATAACGTTGCGAGCGGCGCTGACATCCGACGGCTCGCCGGAGACAACCTGGGCCCCCTGCGCAGTGATCCCGGTGTTCAACCACGAAGGCGCCATCGCGCGGGTGGCGACGGCGGTGGCGGACGCGCGCCTACCCTGCTTTCTGGTGGACGATGGCTCGAGCGCGCCGTGCGCCCGGGAGCTCGACCGGCTGGCGGCGACGCTGCCGCAGGTGAGGGTAGTGCGCCTGGCGAAAAATCTCGGCAAGGGCGGTGCGGTCTGCGCCGGCCTGCGCGCGGCATTCGCGGCCGGCTATACTCATGCGCTGCAGATCGACGCCGACGGTCAACATGCACTCAACGACATTGCGCGGTTCATTGAGGCTGCACGAGCCCACCCGCAGGCGCTCATCTGCGGCCGGCCGCTGTTCGATGCCTCCATGCCGGCGATACGTCGCGGCGGCCGCTACCTGACGCATGTGATTGTCTGGCTCGACACGCTGTCGTTCGAGATTCGCGATTCCATGTGCGGCTTCCGTGTCTATCCTCTGAAACCCCTGCTGGCGCTGCTCGATAGCGCGCGGCTGGGATCGCGGATGGATTTCGACGTCGAGGTGCTGGTGCGACTGCACTGGCGGGGCCAGCCCATGCACTGGCTCGACACTCGCGTCTGCTATCCGCTCGATGGCGTATCTCATTTCCAGATGGTGCGCGACAACCTGCGCATGGTGGCGCTGCACCTGAGGCTTGTGGTCGGCATGCTGCTGCGCTCACCGCTTTTGATATGGCGCAAGTTTCGTTGACTCGCCCGGGCACCGTGCTCATCACCGGCTCGAGCCGCGGCATCGGTCGCGCGATCGCGCTGCAGCTGGCGCGGGACGGCTACGATGTCGTCGTGCACTGTCGCGCGCGGCGCGCGGATGCGGACGAAGTCGCCGCGCAGGTCCGTGCGGCCGGACGCACCGCGCGAGTGCTGCAGTTCGATGTCACGGACCGGACGGCTTGCGCGGCTGCGATCTGCGCCGATATTGAAACGCACGGCGCCTACTACGGTGTGGTGTGCAGCGCAGGCCTGGCGTATGACGTAGCATTTCCCGCCATGGATGGCCAGGCCTGGGACTCGGTGATCAAAGGCAATCTCGATGCGTTCTATAACGTGCTGCAACCCCTCATCATGCCCATGGTGCGGCGGCGTGCGCCGGGACGCATCGTGACACTGTCGTCGATTTCGGGATTGATGGGCAATCGCGGACAGGTCAACTACAGCGCCGCCAAGGCAGGCATCATAGGAGCCACCAAGGCGCTGGCCGTGGAGCTTGCAAAACGGGAGATCACGGTCAACTGCGTGGCGCCCGGCCTCATCGAAACCGAGATGCTCGATGAGCAGGTGCCGCTCGAGAAAATCCTCGAGGCGATACCGATGCTGCGGACCGGACGCAGCACGGAAGTCGCGGCGGTGGTGGCATTCCTGCTCTCGCCGGGCGCCTCTTATGTGACTCGCCAGGTGATCGCGGTAAACGGCGGGTTGTGCTGAGCTTACCGCTGCTCGACAGCGCCCAGGGTGAGCGTCCGCTGCTGTGGTCGCAGGGACAGGCAGTCACCGTGGCAGAATTTCTCGACTCGGTGGCGGGGCTTGCGGAACGGCTGCCCACGCACCGCTATTCGCTCAACCTCTGCGAGCAACGACAGGACTTTCTCATCGCCTTCTGCGCCGCGCTGCTGCGCGGTCAAGCTAATCTGTTGCCCCCCTCGCGCGCGCCGGCGGTGGTGGAGGAGATGCTCGCCACGCATGCGGACGCCTACATCTGCGATGACGCCAGGGTGGCTCAGCCGGATGCAAACCCGGTTGCCACAGCCGTCGGGGATCCGCGACTACCGGCCGACCAAGTCGCCGTCGTCGCCTTCACCTCCGGCAGTACCGGTGCGCCACAGCGTCACATCAAGCGTTGGAGCAGCTTCGCGGGCAGCAATGCCTGCAATGTAGCGCGCATCCGTGCCTGTCTTGCTCCGCAATATGCCGGCGCGCGCCCGTGGATCGTCGCCACCGTCCCCCCTCAGCATATGTACGGCATCGAGACCTCGGTGCTGCTGCCGCTGCTGGGCGATATGGCGGTGCATGGGGCGCGGCCGTTGTTTCCCGCCGACATCGCCGCGGCATTGGCCGAGGTTCCGCCGCCGCGCATTCTGGTAACCACACCTGTGCATCTACGCGCCCTGTCCGATGGCGCACAGCGCATGCCCGGCCTGGCGCTGGTCGTGTCGGCTACAGCGCCCCTCGATCAGGAGCTGGCGCGGACCATCGAGCAAAAATGGAGCACACGGCTGCTGGAAATGTTTGGCTCGACCGAAACCTGCGTGATCGCCACGCGTGAGACCGCGCGCGAGAACACCTGGCACCTGTATCCGCAGATTCAGCTTGAGCCGCTCGAGGACGGCACGACGGTGAGCGCGCCGTGGTTTGAGCGGTCCGTGACGTTGCAGGACATGATTGAGTTGCTGCCGGAGCGCCGTTTCAGCGTACGCGGCCGCCACGCCGACATGGTTGAAGTGGCCGGCAAGCGCGCTTCGCTTGCCGACCTCACACGGCGCCTGCAAAGCCTGCCGGGAGTCAGCGACGCCGTGGTGTTTCAGCCGGATCCGCCGGGCGCCCGGGCGGTGCGGCGCGTCGCGGCGCTGGCGGTCGCGCCTGGGCTGGACGCCGCGACGCTGTGCGCACAGCTCGCGCGCAGCATCGATGCCGCCTTCATTCCGAGGCCGCTGCGGCTGGTGCAGGCATTGCCGCGCAATGAATTAGGCAAGCTGCCGCGTGAGCAGCTGCTGGCCGCGTTGCGCGCCGCCGCGCCGGCCTCGCGCAAGTAGAGCTCGAGCAGGCTCTATACGCCCAGCATATGGTGCGGGCCCATGGTATCGCTATGGTAGGATTCACGGCCAAGAAATAGCCCCTGAGCACCATGTCCGTCATGCAATCGCCCGCCGAGCGCGAGCTGGCCGAGCTGATCGTCAGCGCCGTCAATCTCGAGTCCGTCGCGCCGGGCAGCATCGATCCGCAGGCGCCGCTCTTCGGCGGCGGGCTGGGGCTCGACTCCATCGACGCCCTGGAGCTGGCGCTTGCGATCTCCAAGCGCTATGGGTTTCAGCTGCGCGCGGACGATCAGCAAAACCGGCGCATTTTCGCTTCGCTGCGCTCGCTGTCCGAATACGTTGAGAGAAACCGCGCCCCATGACCCGCAGCTCCCGACGGAGCTCGCGCAGGTGCCTGCGCTAGCGCTCTGCGTCACCGCGTTCACCGCTTCATGCGCGGCGGGACATGGGCGGGTCTCCCTGCTCGAAGCTCTGCGTACGCGGCGCAGTGGACTCACCGAGAATGACTTCACCCTCGCGCCGTTGGCGACCTGGATCGGCCGAGTGCGTCCGCTCGAGTCCTCGCCCCTGCCGCCCGGGCTCGCCAACTTCGAGTGTCGTAACAATCGGCTTGCCTGGCATGGACTGCAGGCCGACGACTTCGCGGGCGCGGTGGCCGCGGCGCGCGAGCGTTACGGCGCGGCGCGCGTGGCGCTGGTGCTGGGCACCTCGACATCGAGCATCGGCGCGACGGAGGAAGCCTATCGACGCCTGACACCCGACGGACGCTATCCCCCGGAGCTGCAACTGCCGCTGGTTCACACCATCCATTCTCTCGGGTATTTCATCCAGGAGGCTTTGCAGTTGCGCGGCGTCTGCGTGACAGTGGCCACGGCGTGCTCCTCCAGCGCCAAGGTCTTCGCCCAAGCCGAGCGCCTGCTGCGCCTTGGGATCGCGGATGCGGCGGTGGTGGGTGGCGTGGACTCGCTGTGCCAAAGCGTCTTGTTTGGTTTCAACGCCCTCGAGCTGCTGTCGCCCTTTCCCTGCCAGCCCTTCGATGCCGCCCGCCGCGGGATCAGCGTGGGGGAGGCGGCAGGTTTCGCGCTGCTCGAGCGCGACGGGCGCGGCCCATGGCTGCTGGGCTATGGCGAATCGAGCGACGCATACCACATGTCCACTCCCCGGCCGGATGGCGCGAGCGCGCGGCGTGCGATCAAGGATGCGCTGCAGCGCGGCGCGGTCACCGCAGCCGATATCGATTACATCAATCTGCACGGCACGGCGAGTCACAAAAACGACGACGTCGAAGCGCGCATTGTCGCGGAGCTGTTCCCGGCACGCACGCGCGCCAGCTCGACCAAGGGTTTCACCGGCCACACGCTCGGCGCGGCCGGAATATTAGAGGCGGTGCTCAGTCTGCTGGCGCTGCAGAACGGGCTGGTGCCCGGCACGCTGCAATCAACGGAGCTCGATGCGGTCTGCGGCCCGCAGATTCAACTTGAGAACAGTGACGGCGATTTGCGGCATGTGCTGAGCCATTCATTTGGGTTCGGCGGCAGCAACTGCGTTCTGCTGTTCGGCCGTGAGCGGCGACCGAGCGCATGAGCGGCGTCACGCGCGAATTGTTCGTCGAAGGCATCGCCTTGTGGGCCGCGCGCCTGCCGGGCTGGCCTGCGGCGTGCGGCGTGCTACGGGGGGAGACGGCCGCGGCCGACTCACCGCTGCCGCGCCCGGCGCCCACGTTGCTGCCGCCCGCGGAGCGGCGGCGCGCGCCCGACACCGTGGCGGTAGCGCTCGAAGTGGCGGCGAGTGCCTGCGCGCACGCGGGGCGCGATCCCCAATCCATGGCCAGCGTATTTGCCTCGACGCATGGCGACCTGGCGGTCAGTGACGCGCTGTGCGAGACGCTGGCCAAGGCTCCGGCGATGACCTCGCCCACGCGCTTTCACAACTCCGTGCACAATGCCGCGGCCGGCTACTGGACCATCGGTACGGGTTGCGTAAAACCCTACACCGCATTGAGCGCCCATACCGCAAGTTTCGCCGAGGGATTGTTGGAGAGCGCCGTCCAGGCGCATAGCGAGCAATCTGCCGTGCTGTACATCGCCTACGACATCGCGGCGCGCGGCCCGGCCGCCACCATGCAAACCAGCCTGGGTGTGCTCGGTACCGCGCTCGTGCTGTCGCCGCAGGACAGCGGACGGACGCGCGCACGCCTGAGCTGGCGTGTCGAGGAGAGCACGGCACAGGCAACCCCGCCACGGCCGGCCAACGCGGCACTGGTGGCAGGTAATGCCATGGCGCCCTGCCTCACGCTGTTCGAGGCGCTGGCGGATGAGACTCCCCGTGCAGTAGTGCAGCGTCTGTCGCCGTACCTGGCTCTGCAACTGCAGCTGCGGCTGCGGTTATGAAGGTCAAGCGACCCGCGCGATCACCGCGGCGCGCCCGCGCGCCAGCGTCCGGTCGTCGTGTCTTATCTCAAATGAATACTGCCAGCGGGTATCGCTCGCCAGCAGTCGCTCGGCGCTGACCCGCAGCTCCCCGGGCAGCTGCTCGATGAAGTCGATATTCAGCCGCACCTCGCGCAGCGATACCAGAAATCCGGGACTGGCAGCGCGTCGCTCGGCGCGTGCCGACAGACTGCCGTGAACGGCCATGGCCTGAGCGCCGTATTCGCACAAATGGACCGCGCGCAGGCGCCCAGCGCAACGCAATGGATTCGCAGCCGCCCGATGCGTGGCCGTGCCCAGCACGATGTGGCGGGCATCCCATTCAATCACGCGCTCGAGCAGACACATCGCGCCCTGGTGTGGGATCAGCGCAGCGATATCCTCACGCATGGGCAGGCCGCCGGGTGAGCAGCAGCGCCCACGCGAAGTTGGCGAGCACTCCCAAAGATACCGTGACGCCGATGGCGCGCAACACCGGCAATGTCGACAAGGCGAGAAAGCCGAATACCATGAAGGTCGAGACCGAGCACACCAGCACCGCATGCAGGGTGCGCCGTTGCTCGGCGGGATCTTCCTCGACTGCCTCGAAAAACAACGCATAGTCCACGCCGAGTCCGGCGGCCAGCACCAGCGCGATCAGATGGAATAGATTCATCGGCGCGCGCGCGGCGTGCAGCGTTGCCAGGATGATGAGTGTGGTCAGCGCCATCGGGGCGACCACGCGGAGCATGCGCCGCACCGATCGCAACGCAAGACCGATCGTGACCAGCAGCAGCAGCGCGGCGATTGCGAGGCTCCAGAGAATGCGCACCCGCTGATGCGCCACCAAGTCCTCGGAAGCCTGCTTGAGATCGAGCAGTGTGAGCACTCCGCCCGATTGCGCCGCAAGCTCCTCGAGGGCTGGGATGTCGCGCACGCCGGAGAGAGTAATGAGTCCGGTCCAGTGCCGGACGCGGTGCAGCAGCAGGCTGTCGATGCGCAACTGCAGCGGCGTCGCGGTCAGCATCTGTCCTGTCAAGGGTGGCAGGGCCCGTGCCCGCGCCACATCTTCCAGGAAGGGTACGAACAGATCGGCCTTGAACGGCAGGCCGGCCACCGCGGCCGCCAAGGAAGCCTCGAGTGTCCGTGCATCGGGAAGCGCGGCCTGACGGCGCAGCTGCACCCCTGCGCTCGGCAGGTAACGTGCCACCGATTCGTAGCTGGCGATATCCCCGCGGCGCACGAGGGCATCGAGCTTGGGACTCAGGGCTTCTGTTGCCGCGACGACTTCATCGGCGCTGCCTCCATCCACCACCAGCAGACGGCGGATATCGGCGGCGCCCAGCTCCTCCCGCAGCCGCTCATCCTGATCCGTCAGGTTTTTTGGGATGGGGGTGAGCTGTCCGAGGTCGTTCTGCCATAACGGCGCATGACCTGAGATCAGCACTGTCACGCATCCCAGCGCCACCGCGACCGCCAGCCATCCCGGCCGTGGCAGAGCGATGATGCGCGACCAGAGCCGGCCGAGCCAGGCACTCTCACCGTAGTCGCGCTCCTTCGCCGGTACCAGGCGCGGCATCAGGTAGCGGGTGGTCAGACCCGCGACCGCGAGTCCTACAATAGTGAAGCAGGCAAGCTGCTCGAGCCCGATGACCCCGGAGCACAGAAACGCCAGGTAGGCGATGCAGGTGCTGATCACGCCCGTGGCCAGCGTGGGCCATACGGAACGCGCCGTTGCCAGCGCCGAGGCGCCAGCCCGCCGATGACTCAGCAAATGAATCGGATAGTCCTGCGCCACGCCAAGCAGAGTGAAGCCGAAGGCCAGCGTGATGCCATGCACCTGTCCAAAAAGTGCGCTCACCACCGCAAGGCCGGCAACGCCCGCGCTCGCCAGCGGCAGGGCGGCCAGCAGCACGATGCGCAAGCTGCGATAGGCGACGATCAGCAAGAGGACCATGGAGAGCGAGTCCACGGTGCCCAGCCAAGCAATCTGATCTTGGGTACGGTGCTTCATCATCATTGAGAAAGCGCCGGGTCCGCTCACCGTCAAGGTGACGCGCGGAGCGGCGCGCGTGGCCGCGAAATGCTCGCGCAGCGCCGCCGCCGCAATTTCCTGTCCGTCCGGATCGAAGGCCGCCGCCTGCGTGGCGACCATCAGCAGCGCGCTGGTGCCTCGCCGGTCGAACCAAACATCGTAGCGGCGCTGGGCCTGATGCGCCGGCTGCCATTGCTCGGCAAGCTTCAGAAACTCGAGCGTGGGATCGCGCGCAATCCAGGGCTCGAGCACCCCCGCCATCGGGGAGGACAAGTCCTGCAGCCGCTCCTCGAGCTGCGCCCGCAGGAAATCCGTGTCGAAACGCGCACTGTCCAGCGTCGTGGACAGCAGATAGCGGTAAGGCAGTAGTTTGTCCGGTACCGCGGCAACGGAATCGGCGCCATTCGCTACTGCCTTGAACAGGGGATCGGCACGCAGCGCCAGGGCAAAGGCTTGCGAGCTGGCGGCGAGCACCTGTGGACTTGCGCCTTGCAGCGACACTAACAGCAGGCGCGAGGCGGGGCTCTCGCCTACTTCCTGCAGCAGCAGCCGCTCGACAGCGGTCGCGGGCTTTGGCATGAAAAGCCGCAGGTCGCCGCTGACTACCAGATTGCGCTGCACATAGAGCCCCAGCAGCGCCGTGATGCCCACCCACGCGATAGACAGTGCCGCCTGCCCGCCGCGCGACATGGCTCAGGCTCCGCCTGAATCGCAGAACTGCCTCAGCCACTGCAGCGTGGGCGGGCTCGGCAGCTCGGTCCGCGCGGCACTTTCCACCAGCATGATCTCGGGACTGCGGTCGGGTGGGGTAACCACAATGCAGCGAGGGGCGGCGTCGCGCCCGTAAATGGCGATGTCGTGCACATAGCGGCTCTGACGCGGTGATTTGGGCCTGAGCTCGAGGCGCCAGTGCGCAGTATCGCCTTGCAGCGCCAAATTGAAATCCTGCTCCACGGCCGCACGGCTGCCGCCCAGCACAGCGGCAAAGCCGCCCAGCAGGCCGGCCAGCCCGGGAATGCTTTGCAACGAGAAGTAGCGTGGTGGCTTGCCCTCGCGCTCGACACTCACACGGTCGCCATCGATCTCGGTGCGCTCTTTGAAAGGCTCGGTCACGTTGCGTATCAGCGCGCCACCGCGCAGATGCTCGAGCTCGCCCCTGACGATCAGGGGCCGCGCCAGCAGCTGCGAGAAGCGCACCTCGATAAATGCCGTGGTCGCCGGTGGCGGGCGTGCGATCGAGGCAAGCAGTGTATCCACATCAGGAGCGGCGCAGCAGATCGCCGGCGTCAACAGATACGCTATCAGCCGCCGCTTTGCTCCAGAAGTCATAGAAGTTGAACCAGTTGTAGGGCGCGAGGCGCGCATAGTGTGCCATGCGGCCGGCGAAGCGCTCGAGGATCCCCGGCAGTGCGCTCTCGCGCTGGGCGCGATCGGCGGGCATGTCGGCGCAAAACCTCTCAAAATGCAGGTCGTAACGATTGCCGCCGCGGTAAAGCCCAAACGCCAGCACCACCGGCACTTTGAGCGCCGCCGCCAGCAGCCACGGCCCGACGGGCAGTGGGGCGGCGTCGCCCAGGAAATCCGTATATCGCACGTTCTCACCCGGCCGTGCGCGATCGGCCAGCAATGCAACGATGGCGTTCTCATCGAGGGCCTGCTTGATCGCGATGGTCACCGTGGGTCCGGCTTCGCGCACATCGATGATGGTCGCGGCCATGGCCGGATTGAGCGCGTTCAGAGTGCGCATAACCGTGGGGCTCTGCGCCACATCGAGCAGTATGCGGATCGGAACCTGCGGGCGTTGCAGGCTCAAGGCCCGCAAGGCCTCGAAGCTGCCCAGGTGCGTGCCGATCAGCAGCACACCGCGACCCTCATCCAGGGCGCTGTTCAGGTCCGCGAGTCCCGCACAGTGGATATCGAAGCGCCTGAAACGCTCGGTCAGGAGATAAACACGATCGAGCACGGTGAAGGAAAAGCAGAGTATGTGGCGATAGCTTTGATACAGGCTGGCGCGCCGCCCGGTCACGCGCGCTAGAAAGTGCTGCGATGCGCGCCGCTCCGGACCGCGACGCATCAGGAAATAGAGTGCGGCCGGATAAAGCACGGCGCGCGCCATCGTTCTACCGGCGCCGAACGCGATCCATAATATGAGACGCAGCGCCAGCGCATTGCCCGCTTCCGGCCGCTCCTTCCAGATCGCGCTCACAACCCCGAATCCCCGACCCGGCACCGAAATTCGCCCTGCGCGATGAGCTCACCGTCGCGCGCGATTCTGAAATGGAGCCGCTCACCGTCAAGATGCAACACGCATTCGGCGGGCTGGCCGGGCAGCAGCGGAGTGTGAAACTTCACCTGCGGCAGCGAAAAGGCCGTCACGGGGCGGCGCAGCCAACGCTCACCGGTTTGCAGCACACAATCCAGCAGCACAACGGCGGGCACCACGGGGGCGTCGGGAAAGTGTCCGGGCAGAGCGGGATGGCTGGCCGGGATACTCAGCGTCGCCCGGTATTCAGTAGACATCAATCGCGGACCGTACCTGAATGCCGGCTATTGGACTGCTAGCGAGACAATCGAGCGAATTTGAGCTTTATTGTCACGCGGGCCGCGCCTTTTAGATGTCGAGGTTCATCACCGACAGCGCGTTCTTCTCGATGAACTCGCGCCGCGGCTCGACCTGATCGCCCATGAGCGTGGTGAAGATGTCATCCACCGCCACGGCGTCCTCGATGCGCACCTGCATCACCCGCCGGCCTGCCGGATTGATGGTGGTCTCCCAGAGCTGCTCGGGGTTCATCTCGCCCAGGCCCTTGTAGCGCTGAATGGTCTGGCCCTTGCGCGCCTGCTCGAACAGCCACTTCATCGCCGCCTTGAACGAGCCGACTTCATAGCGTTCCCCGTCACGCACCACATAGGCACCCTCGCCGATCAGGCCGGCGAGTGTGTTGGCGAGGTCGGCAATGCGCTGGTACTCGGCCGACTCGAAAAACTCCCGCGGCAGGAACTTGGTGCTGGCCGTGCCATGCTCGGTCTTGTGGATGGCAATGCGCGCCGGGTGCCCGTCAGCCGCAGTGTAGAACACCCGGTAGCTGCGCGTGCCGTCATCGAGGGCATTGAGACGCGTGTTGAGATCGTTGGCCCACTGGATGGCCCATTCGCGCCGGTCGAAATCTTCGGTGCTGACCACCGGCATGTAGATGAGCTGATCGAGCAGCCCCTCATCGTAGCGGCGCGACCAGCGCTTGATGATGGCCTGCACTTCCATGTATTTGCGCGCCAGCATCTCCAGGCCCGGGCCGGCGAGCGGCGGCGCGCCTTCATTGACATGCAGCGTGGCGTTCTCGAGTGCCGTGTTGAGCAGCAGCGCGTCGAGCTCCACATCGTCCTTGACGTAGACTTCCTGCTTGCCGCGCTTGATTTTATACAATGGCGGCTGCGCGATGTAGATATGCCCGCGCTCGATGAGCTGCGGCATCTGCCGGTAGAAGAAAGTCAGGAGCAGTGTGCGGATGTGGCTGCCGTCCACGTCGGCGTCGGTCATCAGCAGAATGCGGTGGTAGCGCAGCTTCTCGATATCGAAATCGTCCTTGCCGATGCCGCAACCCAGCGCCGTGATCAGGGTGCCGACCTCGGCCGAGGACAGCATTTTGTCGAAGCGGGCGCGCTCCACGTTGAGGATCTTGCCCTTGAGCGGCAGGATGGCCTGGGTGCGCCGGTCGCGGCCCTGCTTGGCGGAGCCGCCGGCGGAGTCGCCCTCGACGATGAATATCTCCGACAAGGCCGGATCCTTCTCCTGACAATCGGCGAGCTTGCCGGGAAGTCCTGCGATGTCGAGCGCGCCTTTGCGGCGCGTCATCTCGCGCGCCTTTCGGGCGGCCTCGCGCGCGCGCGCCGCTTCGATCACCTTGCCGACGATCAGGCGCGCTTCCTGGGGGTGTTCCAATAAAAATTCACCCAGCTTCTGCGCCACCGTGGATTCGACGATGCCTTTGACTTCCGAGGAGACCAGTTTGTCCTTGGTCTGGGAGGAGAATTTCGGGTCGGGCATTTTCACCGACAGGATAGCCGTGAGTCCTTCGCGCGCATCGTCGCCGGTGGTGGGAATCTTCTCCTTCTTGGCGGACAGCTCCTTCTCGATGTAATCGTTCATGGTGCGTGTCAGCGCGGCGCGGAAGCCCGAGAGATGGGTGCCGCCGTCCTTCTGCGGGATATTGTTGGTGTAGCAGAACATGCTCTCCTGGTAGGAGTCGTTCCACTGCAGGGCGACCTCCACATTGATCACGCCATCCTGAGTCCTGAAGGCGAACACGGACTCGTGCACCGGGGTGCGGGCGCGGTTCAGGTACTTGACGAAGGCGGCGAGACCGCCCGCGTGCTCGAAGACATCGCTTTTGTTCTCGCGCTCGTCCTGAAGCTCGATGCGCACGCCGGAATTCAGGAAGGACAGCTCGCGCAGGCGCTTGGCGAGGATGTCGTAGTTGAACGTGATGTTGGTGAAGATCTGAGCGCTGGGCTTGAAACGGATGATGGTGCCGCGGTCCTGGGTCTCTCCCACCGCCGCCATGGGCGCTTCGGGCACGCCCATGTGATATTCCTGCCGGTGCAGCCTGCCGTCGCGGCAGATGCTCATCTGCAGGTAGTCGGACAGGGCGTTCACCACTGAGACGCCCACGCCATGCAAGCCACCGGACACTTTGTAGGAGGAATCGTCGAACTTCCCGCCGGAATGCAGCACGGTCATGATGACTTCGGCGGCGGAACGGCCCTCTTCGGGGTGGATGTCTACGGGAATACCGCGGCCATTGTCCGAGACGGTGACCGACTCATCGGCGTGGATTGTGACGACAATACGATCGCAAAATCCTGCCAAGGACTCGTCAATGCTGTTATCCACCACCTCGAAAACCATGTGGTGCAGGCCGGTCCCGTCATCGGTATCACCGATGTACATGCCGGGGCGCTTACGGACCGCATCAAGGCCTTTTAAAACTTTGATTTTGCTGGAATCGTAGACGCCGGTATCGGTCATGAGTGCACTCGGTTTTGAGGTGCGACATTATACGGGTTGCACCCTCCCCTGTTCCACGTGAAACGTGCTATCGGGGGATCCTAAAGGATCCAGATCCGCGCTTAAGGCTGTTACGATGAGCTGGCAGCGAAGTGCGGCGATTTGCCGGGCAAAGCGTACCAAACGCGCTTGATCCAGCTCTGCCGCCGGATCGTCCAGCAGCAGTGTGGGAGTGACGCCGGTGGCCTCCTGAATTAACCGCAGCTGCGCCAGGATCATGGCCACCGCTACCAGCTTCTGCTGGCCACGGGAGAACACATCACGCACGGGCTTGCCGTTGATCTTGAGGACGGCGTCCGCACGGTGAGGGCCGGCATGGGTCAAGCCCCGAGCGATATCGCGCTCGCGACTGGCGTCTAAGGCCTCGGCCAACATAAGCCCCTGGACCCAGCCTCGCGCATAGTGAAGCTCCACTTCCGTTCCCAGCAGCGTGGCTGTGGCCTCAATCCAGTGGGGCTGCAGGCGCTCGAAGAATGATTGGCGGGCCGTGGTAACGGCTTCGCCGAGACGGACCAGCTCGGCATCCCAGGCGGAGGTTTGTGAGGGTTGGGTGCGCAGGGCGGCATTGCGCTGCTTCACGACCCGGGTGAAGTCTGACCAGCTCTCCATGAAACTAGGTTCCACGTGGAACACACCCCAGTCCATCCAACGGCGGCGGCGATGACCACCTTCCTCGATCAGGCGATGAGCCCCCGGCTCGATGATTTGCACCGGGAAAGCCCGGGAGAGCTCGGCCAGAGACGGTACAAATTGGCCGGCCACTTTGGCCACCGTACCCTCCTGGCGCGAGACCTGGATGCCCAGGGGTTGCGGCAACGCGCCTTCGGTACGGCCAAACACGGTCAGGTGATCCTGGCCATGGCGAATTAGCCGCTCAGAGTTGCGGGTGCGGAAAGAACGGCCTCTTCCTAGCAGAAACACCGCCTCTAGCAGCGAGGTCTTACCGGAAGCGTTGTCCCCCCAGACCAAGTTATGGCCTGGGTGCAGATTCAGTCTGGCCTGCTGCAGACACCGCACATTCTCAACGGTGAGCTCAGCGAGATTCATTCCCCTCAACTAAAGGCGCATGGGCATGACGACATACTTGGTGCCGACAGTACCCGGGGCGCGGATGAGGCAGCTGCTGTTGGAGTCGGTGAGCCCAATCTCCACCTTGTCGGTATCGATGGCCGCCAGGGCATCCAGCAGGTAATTCACATTGAAGCCGATCTCGACCTCATCCCCCTTGTAGGCCACCTCGATCTGATCTTCCGCCTCTTCCTGCTCGGGGTTATGTGCCTGGATCGTGAGGCTATCGGGCTTCACTGTGAGGCGAACTCCACGATACTTCTCGTTGGAGAGAATGGCGGTGCGCTGTAGAGCCTGACGCATTGTCTCACGGTCGGCTTCGACAATTTTGGTCGGATTGGCGGGAATGACACGGCCATATTCCGGGAAACGGCCATCGATCAGCTTTGAAGTGAATCGAATGTCGCCAATCTGGGCTCGAACGTGATTAGTACCCACCGCCAGCTCGATGGTTCCATCACTGCCCAGCAAACGCTGGAGCTCAAGCACCCCCTTGCGCGGCACAATCACCTGCTGGGTGGTCTTGGCGCGAGCATTGGTCTCGGTCTCGCACAGCGCCAGACGATGTCCATCCGTGGCCACGGCCCGCAGGCTCTTGCCTTCGGTCTCGAGCAGCATGCCGTTGAGGTAGTAGCGCACATCCTGCTGGGCCATGGAGAAGTGGGTCTTGTCGATGAGCTTGCGGAATTCCGCCTGGCTCACTTCCAGTGTTTGTTGGGCGTTGATGTCATCCACCAGCGGAAACTCCGTGGCAGGCAGCGTCGACAGCGTGAAGCGGCTGCGGCCGCCACGCAGCGAGACCCGCTCGCCTTCAGTGCTGAGCGTGACGGAGGTTTTCTCTGGCAGCGCCTTGAAAATATCCAAAAGCTTGCGCCCTGGAATGGTGATGTCACCGGCCTGCTCAACTGTCGCTTTACTGGCCGCGACCAGCTCCACTTCGAGATCCGTACCCGTGATGCTGAGCCGGCCCTCACGGGCGGACAGCAGCACATTCGCGAGCACGGGCATGGTTTGCCGGCGCTCGACCACTCCGATGACGCTCTGCAGGGGAGCGAGGATCTCTTCACGCGCGGCGGTCAACTTCATGAATAACTCTTTCTTAAGATTTAAGACTAGTTGTTGTTACAGTAGAGCCTGTGAATAGCGGTAACAATCGGAATTGCGCAACCGGCTCAAGGGTTTGCGGCATCCGAAACCTGGCGCAACACCTGCGTATTCGCTGTGCATGGCCTGTGCGTAACTTTATCCCCAGTTTTGTCCACAGGAAACTCACTTCTTTATCCCCTCATCCCGCCAGGGTTCTCAACAGGTTTGAGTAGTCCTGGGTCATGCGCTGCTCCAGGTCGCGCAATTCCTTGATGCGCTTGCAGGCATGCAGCACCGTGGTGTGATCGCGCCCGCCAAAGGCATCGCCGATCTCGGGCAGGCTGTGACTGGTGAGTTCCTTGGCGAGCGCCATGGCGACCTGCCGCGGCCGGGCCACCGAGCGGCTGCGGCGCTGGGACAGAAGATCCACCAGGCGAACCTTGTAGTAGTCCGCGACGGTCTTCTGGATGTTCTCGATGGTAACCAGCTTGGCCTGTAGGGATAGGAGGTCTTTCAGGGCCTCGCGGGCGAAATCCATGGTGATGGCCTGACCGGTGAAGCGGGAGTTGGCGATGACACGGCGTAGGGCGCCCTCGAGCTCACGCACGTTGGAACGGATGCGTTTTGCTATGAAAAAGGCCACATCTTCGGCTAACGTGACGCCAACGCTCTGAGCCTTGGAGATCAGAATAGCCACACACGTCTCAAGCTCTGGCGGCTCGATGGCCACCGGCAGGCCCCAGCCAAAGCGGGATTTCAGCCGCTCCTCGAGTCCCTGCACCTCCTTGGGATAGCGATCGCAGGTGAGGATGACCTGGTGCTGGCCTTCGAGGAGCTCGTTGAAGGTATGGAAGAACTCCTCCTGCGAGCGGTCCTTGCCGGCGAAAAACTGGATATCGTCGATGAGCAGCGCATCCAGCGAGCGATACGCGGTCTTGAAGGCGTTCATGGTGTTGTGCTGCAGGGCCCGCACCATGTCGCCGACGAAGCGCTCGGAGTGCACGTAGGCAATTCGAGCTTGCGGATCGCGCTGCTTGATGAAGTGGGCGATGGCGTGCATGAGATGAGTTTTTCCCAGGCCCACTCCGCCGTAGAGGAACAGCGGGTTATAGGCTTGGCCGGGATTCTCCGCAATCTGCAGCGCCGCGGCCTTGGCCATCTGGTTGCTCTTGCCCTCGACGAAGGTATCAAAGGTGAAATCGGGATTGATGCGGGCACCCACCACCAACCCGTCCGTGCGCCGTGGCCGGGAAGCAGGCGCTGCGGCAGGCGAGGCGGGTGCGCCCGGCTCATGGCCATTACCGTTGCGGGAGCCCACCTCCACCGTCACCACGGGCACATCGCCATTGCCGGCCGTGCGCAGCCACTCCTCCACCCGCGGCAGCAGGTTGGCGGTCACCCAATCCACCACGAAGCGGTTCGGCGCCAGCAGCTTCAGCATGCCGGGGCCCTCGAGCGCTTGCAGCGGCCGCACCCAGGTGTTGAAGTGGGTCTGCGGCAGCTCCGCTTCCAAAGCGCGCAGGCAACGGGTCCAAAGGGGTGCTTCCACGAGCTTTCTTAGGTCTCCCGCGAATCTAGAGGGTGGAGAGGGAAAAAGGCCGTGCAGTCTATACCTGCCGGGGCGGGGACTGAAGGCCGTTATGGTTGCACTTTACGGCCCGAGCCTATAGCCTTGCCGCCCCTTTTTTTGAGGTTGGGCGCAGCCCATGAAAAGAACCTATCAGCCCAGCAAAGTGCGCCGTGCGCGCACCCATGGATTCCGCGCCCGCATGGCCACCAAAGGCGGTCGTCTGGTGCTGTCCCGGCGTCGCGCCAAGGGGCGCAAGAAGCTCGTTCCTTAAGGCCGCAGCTGCAGGCGCTTGAGCTCAGGGCCGCCCGACCGCCCGCGATATACACTGCCGGCGCAACGGCGCATCCGCCGCAAGGCCGAGTTCGATGCGATCCACACCAAAGGCCGCCGGCTGGGTAACGCATTGTTCGGCGTGACGGCGCGAGCGAACGGCACCGCGGCACCGCGGCTGGGACTTGCGGTATCGATCAAGGTGGCCGGCACGGGGGTGGAGCGCAATCGCATCCGGCGCGCGATCCGTGAGTCGTTCCGGCTGCACCAGCATGAACTGCCGCCGCTGGATCTGGTCTTGAGTGCGCGTGCTCGCGCACGGGGTGCATCGGGCGGTGATTTGAGGGCGAGTCTTGAAGGGCTTTGGGCTGAAGTGATGAGACAATGCGCGACCTTGCAGCAGCCCTGATCCGGCTCTATCAATGGACAGTGAGCCCGTGGCTGGGCAACACCTGCCGTTTCTATCCGTCCTGCTCCCACTATGCCCTTGAAGCCCTGGATCGCTACGGATTCCTGCAGGGCAGCTGGCTCACTCTCAAACGCCTCGGGCGCTGCCATCCCTGGCATCCCGGCGGCCTCGATCTTCCTCACCGGCACTCATGATGCAAAACCCCCGAATTTTCTTATTGGTCGCGCTGGCGATCGTGCTCTGGCTCAACTACCAGGCCTGGGTGCGGGACTACTCGCCGGCCGCCGGCGTGACGGCGTCACAGACGGCGCTCGCCCCGGTGAAGCGCCGCGACCTCGCCACGGAGCTGCCGCAAGCCGCGGCGGAATCCGGCGGCAAGCCGGCCCCTGCCGCGGTACCGGGGGTACCGGCGGCGTCGGCGGCCGACAGCGGCGCGGGCATCGTCCATGTGCGCACCGATGTGCTCGATCTCGACATCGACCGCAAGGGCGGCACGCTGCGACGCGCCGACCTGCCGCGCTATCCGCAGGTCAAGGGCGGCAGCGTGCCAGTGCGGCTGATGAATGCCGATCCGGACACTCTCTACCTGCTGCAGACCGGTCTCACGGGCGCTGGCGACTCGCCGCATCCCACCCACCTCGCGCTGTTTGAGAGCGACCGCGCGGATTACACCCTGGGCGATGCCGGTGAGTTGCGCGTGCCGCTTCATTGGACCGATGGCAATGGGGTCGAGGTCACCAAGACCTACCTCTTTCATCGCGGCAGCTACCGCATCGATGTCGAGTACGACGTCGTCAATCATTCCGCGGGGACTTGGGCGGGCGCCCCCTACGCGCAGATCCTGCGCAATGACCCCCCCACCAAGAGCTCCATGTTCGATGTGCAGAGCCGCGCCTTTCACGGCCCGGCGCTATGGGACGGCGCCAAGTATCGCAAGCTGAATATCGCCGACAAGGACGACAGCGCCCTCAAGCTCGACGTGACGCATGGCTGGGTTGCTGCACTGCAACATCACTTCGTGGCCGCTATCGTGCCGCCCGCCGATGCGGCCTACCACTACACGCTGGGTGTCGAGGGGACTCAGTACCTGCTCACCGTGCGGGGTCCCAGCCGCCCCGTGGAAGCCGGTGCCACCGGCCACTTCGAGCAGAACCTGTTCGTGGGTCCGAAGCTTCAGGCCCAGCTCGAATCCCTGCATCCCGAGCTCGAGCGAGTCGCCGACTTCGGCCACCTGTATTTCCTGGCCAAGCCGCTCTTCTGGCTGCTGCAGCACATCTACAACGGACTCCATAACTGGGGCCTGGCCATCATCATCGTCACGTTTCTGCTGAAGCTCGCGTTCTATCCGCTGTCGGAGACCAGCGGCCGCTCCATGGCGAAGATGAAATTGCTGTCACCGCGTATCAAGAATCTGCAGGAGACTTACAAGGACGACCGGGAGAAGCTGGGCCGGGCGATGATGGACCTGTACAAGCGGGAGAAGGTGAATCCGGTGGCGGGCTGTCTGCCGGTGATTATTCAGATTCCGGTGTTCCTAGCCTTCTACTGGGTGCTGCTCGAGAGCGTGGAGATGCGCCAGGCGCCCTTCATGGGCTGGATCAACGACCTGTCCTCGCGAGATCCGTTCTTTATCCTGCCCGCCATCATGGCGGCCGCCATGTTCGTGCAGTACAAGCTCAACCCGCAGGTGGGCGATCCGGTGCAGCAGAAGGTCATGATGATCATGCCGCTCGCCATGTCGGTGATGTTTGCCTTCTTCCCGGCAGGCCTCGTCCTGTACTGGGTCACGAACACCCTGCTGTCCATCGCCCAACAATGGAACATCAACCGGCGCATTGAGGCCGCGAAGAAAAACTGACAGTCTTCGCGTATGACGCGCGCTGACACCATCGTGGCCGCAGCGACGCCGCCGGGACGCGGGGGTGTGGGGATCGTGCGCATCTCGGGCCCGAAGACGCCGGAGATCGCGGCGGTGATGCTGGGCGAGCTGCCCAAGCCGCGCTATCTCACTTTCGCGCGCTTCATGGATGCGCAGGGGCAGCCCATCGATGCCGGCCTCGCAGTGTTTTTTCAGAGCCCTCACTCCTACACCGGCGAGCATGTGCTGGAGCTGCACGGTCATGGCGGTCCGCTGGTCATGGAGGCAGTGATTGCGCGGGCCCTGGAGCTCGGGGCGCGGCGGGCGCATGCCGGTGAATTTACCCAGCGCGCTTATCTCAACGACAAGCTGGATCTGACGCAGGCAGAGGCCATCGCGGACCTGATCGATGCGGGCTCGCGGGAGGCCCTGCAGGCGGCCATGCGTTCGCTGCAGGGAGAGTTCTCGGCCATGGTGCAGGGCTTGACGGAGGCCATCACGGATTTGCGCACCTATGTGGAGGCCGCCATCGATTTTCCCGAGGAGGAGATCGACTTTCTCGCCGACCGGGATTTCACGGAGCGCATTCAGACCGTGCGCGATCATTTCGGCGGCGTGGAGCAGAGCGCGCGGCAGGGGCGGTTGCTGCGAGATGGGATGACGGTGGTGATTGCCGGGCGGCCCAATGCGGGCAAGTCCAGTCTGCTCAATCGCCTGGCGGGGTATGACGCAGCCATTGTGACACCGGTGCCGGGAACGACGCGGGATGTACTGCGGGAGCGCATTGCGCTCGATGGGATGCCGCTGCATGTGCTGGATACGGCGGGGTTGCGGGACAGCCGCGATGAGGTGGAGGAAGAGGGGATCCGGCGCGCGCAGGCGGAGATGAGAAAAGCGGACCGGGTGCTGTTCGTGATCGATGCGTCGACGGATCCTGATGGGCGATCGTTTGCGGAGGAGCGGGGGCGGTTGCCTGCTGATGTGCCGGTGACGCTGGTCTTCAACAAATGCGATCTGGGGGTAAGAATATCGCTGGCGGATACGATCAGTGGGCCGCCGCGGGTTACGATTTCGGCGTTGAATGGAGAGGGGCTTGATGTGCTCAGAGCGCACCTTAAGTCCTGTATGGGATATGGGACGCTGGAGGCGGGGACCGTATCGGCGCGGCAGAGGCACCTTGATGCACTGGCGCGGGCGCGGAGGAGGGTGGAGGAGGCGGCTCGGTTGTTGACGGAAGAACGGGCGGGAGAATTGGTCGCTGAAGAACTTAGGGAGGCTCAGCAGGCTTTGGGGGAGATTACGGGGGAGGTGACTACGGAGGATTTGTTGGGGAGGATATTTTCGGGGTTTTGTATTGGGAAGTAGGGATGGGCTCGTGGAGTCGATCGAACAGGCTACCGTCGGCGAACGTGACGCGTCTGCCAACCCTTCGTAACCGTCGTGCCGTCAGTGCAACACTCGACCTTGAAGGCCCGCAGGTAGCGCTTGAATAGCCCGACCGGTTGATGTCCAAGGGACTGCTCCATCCTTCGAACACTGCGACGGGTAAAATACACGCGGACGCAACCGCGCCCGTCATGTTCTTCCTCGCCGAACTGATCGAGAAGCCAATCAACGAAGGGCGGGATCGCGCGTTGCTGTGCGCGTACCTTCGCGTGCTTGGTGGATTTCATGGTTAGGCGCCTCGTTTGGCCCGACGAAGCTCGTCGGCTAGGCACCATTCGGTATCCCCTGGTCGCTTAACCATGAGATCACGCCAGGCATTGCGGCTAGTTCCGGCTGCAATCTTGCTTGCCAGCTCGGAAGGGGTATAGGTCTTTCCTACGTAATCGATCTTGTCGAACTTGACGGTCGCCTGATAGGTCTGGCGCTTGTATTCCATGCGTACCAAGGTGCCATTCGGCATGAAAAGCGTGCCCCAGCGATAGCCACCCTTTGGGTCTCCGAATTCGGTATGAAAGGCTTCACTTCCGGCGGCCTTTTCCCTCCACGAGTAATAAGCCTCAGCCCAATTACCATCATCAGCGGTGCGGTCCAGATAGTCGCGCACGACATTTTCGATCCACGAACCAATGTCGGTTGTGGGATGACCAGCGCGAAGGTAAAGCTCTCCGATCAGCTCAGCATCAAGAGGAACTGAAATTGTTGGCATGATAAAATAGCTCAAAAGTGCTGAATAGCACTCAGCATAGCAGCACTGAAAATGAATCTCAATAGTATCTGTTGTCGGCGGTAGTGATACTTTCAGTAATATATTGACAACGTGTTACATACTTATTGCTATCATGTCGCACTAATTATCACTTATAGAAGGAAGCCACCATGACCACTGCCACCGAAGACACGATCGTTGTTTTTACCGCCCGCAGTCCGGAGCGCATCGTCCGCGAGGGTGGTTCGCAAGCCTGGGTGTTGAACCCGGCTCGCGCAAAGCAATGCACCTGGCTGGTTTGCACTCAAAATCGCCACAACCCCGACCATGAATTTTCCGATGCCACCGAGCCCCACGGCACGGGCTTTCTGCTCGGACGGATCTCCGCGGTTCGCAAATCGGAGGAAGACGGGGACGGCGACCGCTGGATCATCGCGATTAGCGAGTTTGCGAGGATCAATGTTCCCGATGCCTGGGACCATGGCCGTAACCCTGTGCGCTACTCGTCCCTCGCCGAATTGAGGATCAATCTCGAAGAGGTAACTTTCCAGCCGATGCCCGAAGGCGACGAGGCGTCGCGGCACGTAGAGCAACCGGCACCCATGGGCACACCGGGGGCGATACTGACCATCGCCGAAGCAAAGCGCCAATTAGCGGCCGCGTTCGGCGTCAAGCCGGAGGCGGTTGAAATCACTATTCGAGGTTAATGTCATGGAGAACTTTTACGTGGCGCACCTTACTGACACGCAGATGCGCGAGCTTAATCCGATCATTCGTAATGCGGTGTACACCGCTTTACATGCGATGCGCTAGGTCAGCGGGCTTCGTGAATTTTGCGATGCTGCTCATTCCCGCTTATTGGGAGGATTCGGAGCTTCTGCCCCGACTACGTGCAAGCTGTGCAGTTCTTTCGAGGGAAGTCGGTGCCGGTTGAGTAAGCCAGCTATGCGCTCAGACGCTTCGTGACCGGCGCCGAGCGACTATTGGCATGCTTTGAGGATCTCGAGTACAGGTCGAGATTCAGCAGTGCTGGTATATTAGCGAGTGGAGGTAGCCGTGATCGAATACAGAACTGGGGACCTCTTGCGGACGGACGCCGAGGCGCTCGTCAACGCTGTCAATTACGTTGGCGTCATGGGAAGGAGCATCGCGTCGCAGTTCAAAAACGCCTTCCCTGGGAACTTCAAGACGTACAAGGCTGCCTGAGAGCTGGGGCAAGTTCAGCCTGGGCGGATGCTGGTCTTCGAGACAGGCTTTCTTGCGAATTCGAAGTATCTCATCAATTTCCCGACTAAGCGGCACTGGCGTGACAAGAGTCGTATCGAGGATATTGAAACGGGGCTCAGCGCCCTTGTAGCCGAAATTCGGCAGCGCGGTGTTCGCTCAATAGCCATCCCACCGCTCGGCAGCGGTCTGGGTGGACTCGATTGGAATCAAGTGCGCCCAAGGATTGAGGCGGCAGTTCGCGAACTACGTAACGTTCAGATCATCGTATTCGAGCCGATGGATGCAAGTCAGGCGATCTCGAGAAATGGCGAATGGAAACCTAATACATCCCAATACCACTTGTTCACCTCAGTAGTGTTCCGCTTCTGAAATTGGTCAGCAGATTGCTGACCAATTGCTCGACATGCACTTCTTCACAATCGGCGGCGTGACCCCATCAGCTGAGATGAAATGGTTCATCCCAATTTTCCAAAGGCATCACTTAAGGCAGTCAAACGCGCCTACACATGTTTAGTGACTAGCGAATCCTAACCCATCGCCGGGCGCAAAATAGTGAGCACACCATGCGGTCCAAGGCTAATGCACTCTTCGACCATAATCTCATCCGCTGCACTACCCGATTTCACGAACGGAAACCATGCGGCTAGAGTTGTGCCTTTCGTGTATGTACTCAGATCGATTTTCAGATTCCCGTTGAGAACCTGTCTCGTGATCGAGCCGGGAATGATTCTCTCAATCGCTCGAAAAGCCTTATTTCCTGTCAACTTTTCAAATTGAGGCGACGACCAACACCAGCTCCTCCCGGAGTCAATCCATTTCATAACGATCATGGGTCCGAGATTCATTTGCGCGCATCGAATGGCAGTGGCCGACAGAGAAGTGCCAAATGCTGATGCTAAGCGTCGAATTTCGGCGGCCTCAATGCATGGTCGGGCCGCTGCGCGCAATCTTTCTCGAGGCATGAGCAAATTAGCGGCAAACAAATCAGCCTCACGCTCGATTTCCATGGCCGACTCAAAATCGACCATAGAACCGTGAGACGGTGCGCCATGCTCTAGGGCGTGCCGATGCCAGTCTATAAAATAATGACCCAGCTCATGTGCAAAACTAAATCGAGCACGAGAGGAATCAGCAGTCTTGTTTGTATCGAGATTGATATAGACATGAAAGCGCCGCGCCTTGCACTCTATCAGCCCATCGAAGTAATCGTCATATCGAGCAAAGCTAAATGTCAGACCAAGCGCGGAGGCAATATCACAAGGATTAACTCGGCCTTGCTGCCAATGCTCGCTCGCTACCAGTTCAGCAAGCTCCTCGATTTCATTAGTACAGGTCATCGCTTTCTACGACGACACCGGATTCCGCTAGTTGCCGGTCGGCATGCATTCGCAGTTTCACGTCTGATGGTATCGTTTTTCCGTTGCGAGCTGCCATTCTGAATTCTTCATCAGCACCACTTAGGCGAGAAGATTGTGCTCTAGGGAACCTGAGACCTTGTGTTAGCAACGCTCCGCCTCGCTCCATTACCTTAAGTGGATCAACCAAAGCCTCCGGAAGCGAATCACTCTCGGCTGAGCACTGATTCCACTCGTCTTCGAGCGCAACTTCAAGTGTCTGCAATGCAAGTTCTGCCGACGTCGGTGGTCGAGTACTGTGCTCAGTCATGGTTTTCCAGAGTGCCGTCTCACATATGTAGCTAATGCAGCCAATCCTTTGCGCCTTATTCTGCGAATATTCTCGGCGGTAGTACCAATCCTATTGGCCAGAGCTGCGGCAGAACCTCGATACATGTACGTCCCTTTCGGTGAATGCTGACGTTGCAGCACCGTGTGTATAAGCACAATTCGAGTCCGCTCATCTAAAGTTGGCAACGCGGCTCGAACGAAGTGGATTGTTTCGGTGCTGCGAGGTAACTGATTACCGTCACACAGCAGGGAGGCGAGTTCGTCGTCCGAGTAATCCTCAGACGGAATTTCGTCTTGAACACCCGTAATTGGCCCAGGCCTTTTCGGATTGCGCAAGCTGTCAACAAGGAGATTGTGGGCAACTTTCCCAAGCCAGGCTTGGGTGCGCTTGGCTTGAAGCGAAGGATCAGATCCATCGGTAAAGGCATCAGCGCGCTGGGCCGCCTTTACAAAGGCAGCTTGTGCCAGGTCTTGTGCAAAATCTGCTGAGGCTCCAGCGCCTTGACAGATACGTCTGCAACGCTCGTAGAGCGCCTTCATGTGGCGGTGATGAAACTCTTTAGCTGCCGCATTAGACAACGCTTCGTCAGCTGCATTACCGCGGCATGAAATATAATAAAGGAGAGTTCCATCTGATTCCTCCTTCATGTCGCGCATGCGCGCAGGCATGTCCCTTCCAGATTGTGACAAATGGTCGCGATCCCCCCGATCCGCTCCCACCTAGTGGGAGTACGCCGAAGCGTGATTTTCCGGTCGATAACGCTTCGGCGTTGACGACATGTGGCCTCTCCCCGTCGGAGTGTGCCTTCCATGCGCGAATGATACTGGGTATGAAGGGTGCCGTTCTACAGCTTGACGGAAAAAGACATGCTGCAGTGCAGAAAAAGCAGCCCAAATTTAACTGAATACTGCGGAGACTTTTGCCGAAATGACAAACCCCCTCAAAGCCGTCCCTATCGACCTTCCCAAAGGAATCTGCCGCTCACGAACGCTACCGGCCGACGAGTTGGGTCTTTTATGGGATTCGATCATTCTCGACCAGTCGCTGAAGGATCAGCTGCTGTCCCAAGCGATCATTAATTTTACGGTTCGGCCGAAGGTGTCCCGCGCGGTTCTCCCTCTGCATGGCGCAGTGTTCTTGGTAGGCCGACCCGGAACGGGGAAGACCTCCCTCGCGAAGGGTCTTGCACACAGGACAGCCGAAGTCCTGAAGGGACTTAAGTTCACGCTGTTGGAAGTAGACGCACATGCCTTGGGAAGTTCCATGATGGGGAAGACGCAAAAGGCGGTGTCCGATTTGTTTTCGCAGTCCATTGCTGAATCCGCGATGGCGGGGCCGACTATCGTTTTGCTTGACGAGGTTGAAACTTTAGCCGCTAACAGAAGTAGGTTGAGCCTGGAGGCAAATCCTATCGATGTGCATAGAGCTACCGACGCAGTATTGGTGCAACTCGACGCGCTCGCGGAAAAGCATCAGAACCTTCTATTCCTCGCAACCAGCAATTTTCCACAGGCGGTCGACTCGGCCTTCACATCGCGGTGCGATCTTGTTGTCGAAATCCCCATGCCTGACAGGTCAGCCTGCGAACGAATTCTCATCTCCTGCCTTAGGGCCTTGGGAGCCACGTTTAGTTCAATTGGCCATATTGCCGACATGCCAGAATTCTCTAGGGTTTTCGATGAAGTAGCCGGACTCGACGGTAGAGCACTCCGCAAAGTAGTCGCCAGCGCACTGACCATTCGAAAGGAAGTCGCACTTGATCCTCAGCGGCTGGCTTTGGACGATTTAATCCAAGCAGCTCGAATTGCCAAAACAGCGCGTATTGGCGCGGACAACCTCCGATGAGCACAGTCGCTAGCAGGTCATTTAGAAGCTCGCCTCATCGCGATACCGCCCAGACCTGGACCGCAATCGTGGACCTTCTCACTCAGGGCAAGGACGGTTCGGCACGCACGGAACTGCTGTCGGTCACCGGTACGGCAAGTGCCGTGATCGCCGAACGAGCTCCCCGCGATGCTGCGATTGTGGTTGTTTGCGACGGGCCGCGGTCACGAATCTATTGTCTTTATGACGAGCAAGCCATCGACGGATCCGATGCCGCAGAGGACGGGCTGGGTTATGACCCTCTAAAAGGTGACTGGGCACTCTCGCTGCCTTGCCCAGCCGACGATCTCGAATGGGTACAACGAGCCCTCAAAGCAAAGAGTACACGCATCACGGCGCGCGACATGAAAATCACGCTGGGGGAGTTTACAAGCTCGGGCGAATCGGCCGCCAAATCACAGGACGTCTCGATAGATGTTACGGCCTTCTTAAAACCATGAGCGCAGTTGCAGTCTACTCGTACACCCACTCGGTTACGTACGTCGCTGACAATATCCTTAAGAGTCTCAAGGACATCATACGGCTCAGCGGACTCGACCCACAGAAGCTTATTGGTGAGTGGGGTTTCCTACTGCATGGCATCAGCAGCTGGATTGAATCAAAGCAGCTCGAATGTGTGACGCTTGAAATTTATGATCCAAAGACAGACAAGCTGGTCAAAAGGTGGGACATCGGCATCTCATACACATGGGCCGCTGATGCAGGCACATTCTGGACCGACACGGAACAATTAAAGTATGCAATAAAAAAGGCGGGGCTCGCGCCCTCAGAGGCAAGCTATCGGGTCATGGTGCAAAACAAGGACAAAAATTACGAGCTCGATGGGTGGACGACATCGTCCTATCGATCCACGGAAGGAATGGTTCGCCAAACCGTAGGAACAACCGTTGAGCACAACGGTCTTGGGGCGAACGCGAGTTACTGGAGAAAGAGCTCATGCTGACTATCGATGAGGCGTTCCGAAAGTTCAAAAGTCGCCTTGAGCTCAAGCCAAAAGAGCAAAAAAATGCCACAGACCGCCACACAGAGGTGCGCGAGTACATTCGATCTAAATTTGTAATCGACCGAGATTTTCTTACCGGATCTTACAAGCGAGACACTAAGACAAAGCCTCTCAAGGACATCGATATCTTCTTTGTGATGAAGGCTTCCGAGAAGCACTACCACTCCAAAGCTGCTGGAGTAGTGCTCGACGACTACAAGAGTGCGCTCGTAAAAGAATATGGCGAAAAGGCTGTGCGACGACAAAGCCGATCCGTCAATGTTGACTTTGGAGTGCTTGTCGACACAGAAGACAAGACGGATTACAAGATCCTAAGCGTTGATGTTGTACCGGCTTTCGACTGCGATAGAAACTACGAAATACCCGACGCCGACACAGGGAAATGGATCAAAACAGATCCGGAAATTCATGCGGAAAAAGCCACACAAGCACATCAGGCTTACGCTAGCCAGTGGAAAGGGCTTGTCAGAATGGTCAAGTACTGGAATAACAATCCGAAACACGGCGAAAAACCCATAAGACCGTCCTTTCTAATTGAGGTCATGGCGCTTGACTGTCTGCATGGCGGTTGGGGCGGACAGTTCGATCGCGAGATTCAAAGCCTATTCGCCACATTGGCGGATCGGATCGCTGACACCTGGGTCGATCCAGCGGGGCTGGGGCCGCCAATCAGCAGTGCTATGGATGCCGCACGTGTGGAACGTGCGCAGAACCTTCTAGGGGCTGCGGCCCGGGAAGCAGGAATCGCTATTGACCACGTACGCCAAGGAAGGACCGGCGAAGCCCTCAAAGCGTGGCGTCAGCTATTCGGTCCCATGTTTCCGCTGTCTTGAGCAGCGTTCACTTAAGCAACCCGAATCGCAGGTATTCCAATGTCGGAATGGTCTCTTTCCCAACTTCTCGCTTCCTTGCATGATGACATCCAGCAGCGACTCGCAATCGTACGTAAGACATTTCAGCATCCAGGAACCAAAGGAGACGCAAGCGAGAGCGTCTGGATCAACATGTTTGAGACCTACCTGCCGAAGCGATATCAAGCAGCAAAAGCTCACGTCGTGGATAGCCACGGCACCGTCAGTCAACAGATCGACGTCGTTATCTTCGATCGTCAGTATTCGCCGTTCATTTTCAACTATCAAGGCGAAACCGTCATACCGGCGGAAAGCGTCTATGCGGTGTTCGAAGCGAAGCAGACAGTCGACAACGCTCTCGTGACTTATGCACAAGACAAGGTCGCGAGTGTTCGTCGACTCCATCGCACAAGCCTTCCCATCTATCACGCCGGGGGCGTCCTTCCAGCCAAACCGCCAATCCCGATTCTCGGTGGCCTGCTCAGCTTCGAAAGCGAATGGAACCCGGCCATTGGCATGGCTTTCGAACGGGCCCTGAAAGGGAACCTCAGCGACGGCCGGCTCGACATCGGTTGCATCGCGGCGCATGGGCATTTCTTCTACAATCAGAAGGCTTCGGACTATATCTTCGTCGAAGAAAGTAAACCTGCAACGACATTCTTATTCAAGCTCATATCACAACTGCAGTTCAGCGGCACCGTTTCTACGATCGACATTGAAGCCTACGCAAAATGGTTGGGAAAATAGAGGCTGTGACCCTAGTGAGCAGTGATAAATAATGCAGCAGCTCATCAAGACCACCTTTTATGTATTCCTGATTGTCCTGGGGCTAACGGCTCTATTGACACTGATTGGCATAGGTTACGTATGGTTTTCCGAAAAGCAGAGCGTGGAATTGCCGTACCTTCGATGGCTTATCGGCACCGTGTTGCTCGAAATAGTTGGCTTCGTCGTGTTATTTGCCAGACAGGGCTTCCGATACCTCCCGGAGGTTAAAATCAATCGTAATGCGCTCGAAACGAGTTTGTTCATGAAAGATTTCATAGCTCACGGGAGTACAGTAACCATTGTAAGCAACCGGCTTGCTTGGTTGGCTGACGCGCCAGCGGTACAGGAAGAAATCATCCGACGGGCCAACACCGGAACGCACTTTGAAATCATTACATCGCAACCGGTAATGCTGGCACAACGAGAGCCACTCGCTGCGGCGGGAGTCCGATTCTTTGTCACGGACTCGCAACACGCACCGGAGGCGCGGTTCACCTTGATCAATGCCAATCGCAGCGGGGCAGAACGCCTGGCAATAGCTAAAGGCACACATCCTCACCACGAAATCACGATTTTCGATTCGAACTCCGGACCGCAAATCATCGGTCTAGCGAAAGATATAGTCCGAAAATCAAAGGCCCTAATCGATGCCGCACCAATGGAATGAGTCGGCCCGATTGAGGGCGCAACAAATTGAAAGCGGCTTGGATCTTACATTCTCCAAAGTCTTCCTCCCATACTTCAGGGATCAGCTACAGAAGCTAAAGCCCAATAGCCTCCTCGAAATTGGAGGCGGAACCGGACACCTTTGTAAGGCGCTCACCGACCTCACGTCACGGTACGTCCTACTCGAGCCTTCCGAGGGAATGCACGCCGTGGCGCATGAGGTCTTGAGTGGACTTTCGGTTCACATCGTAAACGAAAGTATCGAAGTATTCTCCAGTTGCAACGAACGCTTCGACCTCATTCTTTCTCACATGTGTGTACAAACCGCCGGGAACCTTGAGGCCTTCGCAAAGGCACTGGCTCAAGCCCTAGACCCGAACGGTATGTATCTTCTTTCGCTACCGCATCCTGCCTTCTACAACGAATACAAGGAATTCTTCCCACCCCAAAGCTTCAGCTACATAGAGGAGCGGTACGCATCGGTGTGCTTTTCGATAACACTCGATCCGACCCGAAAAATTGCGGCCGTTCCTTACTACCACAGGCCTCTGTCCACATATGTAGCCGCGCTAGCTTCCGCAGGGTTATGCGTTGAGATTCTCGATGAAATATTCCCCGATCCGCAAATCCAGAACTTGTACGGTGAACGATGGAAGAGGCCCAGGTATGTCGTCATCGGCGGGCGGCTGTGCAGTTGATAGAAGACTTGAGACTGTCTCTCCATCAAACAAGATGAGGCAACCGCTCTCAGTCAGTGGGCTGCTCCTAGTACCCTCTACTTGCCTGTGGGCCGACCGGAGTTATTGAACAAGATCGTTCTCAGTCAAAACGTAGTGCGAGAGTGATCGGATTGTCGTTGCGCAGCCAAAATGGAGCGTACTGTGATATTCCACCTCGGTAAGGACGGCCAGATAAGCATAGACAAGGGATCTTGTTACCGAATTTATAACCCCTAATAGCTACTCTTCGAACCCCTTACTCCCACGGTTCCCCTCGCCATGGACCACTCCTCCCGGCTAAAGCTAGTCATCTGCGGAGGCGGCGCCTCAGCCGTCCTGCTCCTAACCGCCCTACGCCGCCGCTTCCGCGGCGCCCTCGAAGCCACTGTCATCGAGCCTCGCGAAGACCTGGGCCTGGGCGTAGCCTATTCCACCCGCTGTCCCCTGCACGTACTGAATACCCGCGCCGGCAACATGTCCTGTACCCACGAGCCGGACGACTTCCTGCAGTGGCTGCGCCGCGAGCATCCGCGCCGGCCCCTCAACTGGACGCGTGATGATTTCGCGCCACGATCTTTTTACGGTGAATACCTTCAGACCCGTCTCAAGGAAGTCCAGGCGGCTTCCAATGTTCGCTTCAAATGGCTGCGCACGACGGCGGACTCGATTCTCGCGCGGGACAATGAGTGGGAGGTCGTGCCGGCTCAGGGTAATCCCATCCGCGCGGATGTGGTCGTGCTGGCCACCGGCAATGAGGCGCCCCGCTCCATCGGCTCGCGCGCGGAGCCAAAGGCTCGCCCGTTCATTCTCGACGACCCCTGGGACGCTGCGGCCCACGAGGGTCTTCCGCGCGAGGCCGGCGTGCTGCTGGTGGGGACAGGCTTGACCGCGGTGGACGTTGCGGTCGAGCTACTGCACCGCGGTCATGATGGTCCGATTTACGCCGTGTCACGCCGCGGGCTGCTGCCACGGGTACATGTCTCGCCTGGTGCGGCGATCGACGGTGGCGCAGCGCTGCCGATTTCGTTACGGGATCTGGTGCGCCACACTCGGGCCATCGTGGAGCGGGATCCGCAGGGCGCGGAATGGCGGGAGTTCTTCAATAAGCTGCGGCTGGTGGCGCCGGCGCTTTGGGAGCAATGGAACTGGACGGAGCGGCGAAGGTTTCTGCGGCATGTGCGCCCGTTCTGGGAAGTGCATCGGCATCGGCTGGCGCCGGCGGTGCATTCGAGAATTGCGAGGGCGCAGACGCGGGGACAGCTCCACATCCTGCGGGGGCGGGTCGCTGATATCGAGGCACTTCAATCGGATGCCGGGGTCCGTGTGCGGGTGAAGGGACGCCAGGGCGAGCAGACGTTGAATGTGGCGCGGGTGATCAATTGCACGGGGCCGGATACGGATCCGCGCTTTGCACTCAATCCGCTGCTGCAGAGCCTGGTGGGCGACTCGCTGGCACTGCCGGATCCGCTGGGTTTGGGACTCGCGATGGACAGGCATTCGCGGGTACTGGCCTCCAATGGCATGGCACATCGTACTCTGTACGCCCTGGGGCCGCTAACCCGCGGCAGCCGCTGGGAGGTTACGTCGGTTCAGGAGATTCGACAGCAGGCGATGGGGGTGGCAGAGCGGCTGGCGCGGGATTTCGCCGTCGGTATTCACTCATCGTCGGCCTCTACGGCAGTTGCGAGTTTAACGTCCAGGGCGTGGATGCCGCGCGCCGGACTGGCTTGAAGCCGAAGGATCGGATTTGTAATCAGGGGGTGTTATATATAAGCTCTTGATCTTTTTAAGTAAATCATAAGTAAAAATTGTGCATGCTGTGTAAAAGGGAATGAAATTTTACCGGGAGCTCGCCGTCTAACGTTCAATTATTACGTCACGCTTTGACGGAATTTTACCTATCTGTCAGTCTGCAGCATTCGTACATCATTGTGCCAGGGAGGGGTCCCGAGTTACATGGCAGCGTCCGGCCTAGAAATTCTGCACCGTGCCTACGAGGTGGTTTCCACAAGAACGAAACGCGGCTACGTCGGCCCTGATGTGTCTGGCTCAATCCGCACCCTCGTGCGGGTGAGCCTTCAGTTCCTCACATCCAGTGCATGCCGCCCGGTCGATCTCATCTCGAAGGTTCCCGGCAAGGAATACATCGCGTACATGCGTACCGCCGCAGAGACCATCACGTCCCGTCCTGCGAATCGTGCGTTATTTGCGCCGGACGTTGCCGAGGTGGACGCCGCGTGGGAAGCGTGGCTTACAGGTCGTGGTTTGCCCATGGATGCCGCGCGCTTCTGGTACACGGTCGCTATCGCGCCGTGCATAGGACTGGAGTTGTTCGACCGACAGAACAAGAAGGGTCCTGCAACTTACTTCGAGGCTCTGATCGGTCACATCGTGGCAACCCAGCTTGGCACCGAGCCACGGCGAGGACAGATTTTTGAAGTGGATGGTAGACACACTCGACTCACGATGGATTTCTTGTTCGATGCGACGCAGCGGTATTCTGCAATCCACTTGCCAGTGAAGATGTCCACCCGCGAGCGTGTCGTTCAGGCGTGGGCACACCAAAGAATATTAGATCGTGCGTTCGGCGAGGGTAGATACAAGGGAGTGATGGTGTGCTTCGCTGAGACCAAACTCGACTCGCGGTCGAGAGAGGTAGTGGAGATTTGTGTTCCCGATCAGTGGCTCGCCTACCAAGCCCTGCTAGCCAAGATGGCGCGTATCTACTACTTCGACATCCCGATTCGATATCAGGCGTTAACTACTGAGTTCCCCGACCTGCTACAGATACGTAACGTGCACAACCTGCCTACGGAAATAGAGTTGGTTGTCGCTCGTCAGTGATCGGTTGGCGCAGCTTGCCGTTGGTCCGCGGTACTGCTGCATCGAGTCGTAGCTTATCCTTGAGTCCAGCCCAGCGGTTCTTGCCTTTAGGCTTCAGGAAGACGATGAAGTACGAATGGTTCTTCCGCGCGTGCGCTTGAACGAGCATGCGGCTAACGCCGGGAGTCCCGTTGCGCACGACCACGAAAAAATCTTCCGCTACGAATCCATATTTCGTCAGCTCGTTGATAATCTCGATGTGCGTCAGACGCTGCCGGTTTGCGCAGACTTCGTCCTGGCACTTCACGATGTAAGCGCCGCTCGAGCGCAGCACACGCCACGCCTCCTTGGCGGCCATGAAATACAGGTCGAGCACGGCTTCATGATATTTCTTCTTAGACGAGGCTTTGTTGTTTCTGTAGTAACTCTCGAAGTTCTGGTGGTTGACGTGAGCAGATCCGCCCGGCGTGTGCATATACGGCGGATCAAACACGACGGCGTCCAGCGAGCCGTCTTCGTACGGGAGGTTGCAGCAGTCGATGCCCGTAGATAGGTCCGATGCGAGCAGGCGGTAGGCATCCTTCGGAACGTTCCTCCAGAAGACGCCCTTCCCGTATGTCACATCAGCCACCAAGCTTCCGGCCGGGACATAGAGCGAGATTACATGCGGAAACACCTCATCGTTCCTGGCGACATAGGCGCTCAAGACGAGGTCGTTCGTGGCGACGCCGGCGGGCGATTTGCGTTTCTTCTTCGGCGTCTGCGGGTTTTTCTTCGACATGAGCTTTACTCGAAACTACGCACCTATCCGCGCATTCTACGTAAATTTGCGCGGTCCGATGCCCGGGAGTTCGAATCGTAAGGAGCGAACAGGCATTTGGGCAAGCCGAGCCGTTTCGCCATCGGGTATAGTCCAACTCCAGTTAGTTAGTTGAGTCATGGTATTTTCACGTCGTCAGGCTATTCGACAAGCAAGCCGAGATTCTTTAGACGATAGGTCATAGCCTGCATGCTTACCTGAAACACTCGCGCGAGGTCCCCAATAATTGCATCAGAATCGTCTGACATGTTCTTTTCGATGGCCTTTTTGATCTCGTCAATAACGAACGGACCTGGCATTAATAATGCGGCAGCAAATGCATTTGCTTCTCGCTCTTCAGGATCTACGGCAAGACTCGACAACGTATCGCGGAAGTTAATTCTGGCATCAACATACATCTTTCCTTTATGGAGTTTGAGATGTCCACATTCGTGCGCAATCGAAAACCGCTGACGAGTATTTGCGTGAGTCGAGTTCACGCCAATGACCGTACGTTCGTGATCGCGAAAAAGCATCGCAGAGACATCATCTTTTCCGTCGAAAGGTTCGAACTGTAGCGTCGCCCCCAGTTGCACCGCGATTTGTTCCACCGGGACCGGTGCTTTTGTGATGTTGTTGTCCATTAGCACTTTTGACGCCATCTGTTCGGGATCTTTTCTGCTCACGACTTTTTGCTGGGATAGTTTTTTCATGGGTAATTTCTCCTTGCGGCATGCCTGACTGGATCACTCGTGTAATCCAGTCCAGAGATCGTTCATCTTGGAGTAATCGCGTGAATCTATTGCGATCTTCGGGAGATATCACATCAAGAGCCGCTGTATCGGTAGGCCGGTCAGGTAAAAGGGAGATAACAGATTCGCCTACGTGTTGTGCGAGCTGGTAGGCCATATGGAGCATGAAATGTTGCCGGCCCCGCTCGATATTGGTGACAGATGTTCGAGCGAGCCCGACACTCTTGGCGAGGTTCTCCTGTGAGAGATTGGCACGCGTGCGCGCTTCGCGTAGGCGACGACCAAACTCCCGATACAACCATTCCACACCGACATTATGCAGTAAGATGTCAACGGCCGCAACATGTTTGCTACAGCAACATAAGTATCAGATTTTTTTGTATATTTGACATACCACAGGCTTGACCGTATAGTTCGCGAGCAAGTGGAATTAGGCCTCCCCGATCTCGACTTTTCTGGCCTGAATATCCCAGGGTGGCCATGTGGAATTCCATTTTGGAGGTGGTTGACATGAGTAAGAACATGAAACATACATCCAGACGCATCGGCACGCTTGCATCTGAAACGCTGCTAGATCCCAACGCTTCGCAGATTGCAAAGAGCCTAGCAGCGTCAGCCTTGGCGCAACGCTCAGGCTCTAAGGAAACCGGCGCTGAATTGGAGGATTTGGCTTCCCGGGTACTTAGAAGCAATAGGTATTCGGAGGAGACGAAAGATCTGGCCGCTTCCGTCTTGTCTCAGTCGAACAAAGCCTGTTAGGCACTTCTAGGAGCAAAGAACACCAATGCCAAACTACATCGTGAATAGGAACGCACAAGCAAATGGCGATCACGAGGTGCACCGGACTGACATTTGTACTCGATTGCCGGAGCTTCGCAATCAAGATCCGCTTGGTTGGCACGCCACCTGCGGACCCGCTGTCGCTGCGGCGAAAGTGAAGGGATACCGATCGGCTAACGGGTGCTATTACTGCTCAAGCGAGTGCAATACCGGTTGAGCAGTGCGCGAGAGAACGTAGAGAACAGGCTAGAGGTAGGGGCAATCGAGGGAAAGTCGTGGACGTGATTACGACGCTCAGGATCATAAACTGAACATTCATCAGAAAGTCATGAACCAGAAAGTCAATGAGCCGGAAGTAGATTCGCGCAGCCTTGAGATCTCCGCGTTAAAGAAACGCGTCGAGAGTCTGACGGGAGAGTGCCAGCAACTGACAGCGCAGAACGCTGATTTAACTCGGCAGCGGGATACTGCTCTTCGAGAAGCGAACTCCGCCCGAGCTCAAACCTCATTCTGGAAGTATACCGCCTGGATCGGGGGTGCATTGGCGCTTATGGTTGGTCGGCGCATCCGTTAATTGGTGCAATGAACAGGGAGTGGAGGATATGAGCTTCCACCAGGCCTCCTGACCCCAACGTTATATGCACCCGAACTTTTGCCTGTTCTGACAATGCAAACTTACGTCCCAGGATGATTCTAAATGCAGCTTATACGCGCACAGGTAACTAACTTTCGGTCCATCGAAGATAGTCTCGAGTTCGACATCGGAGGCTTAACGTGTTTGGTAGGCAAGAACGAAGCGGGAAAGACGGGGCTACTTCTCGCACTGTATGGGCTATTTCCTTTCGGAGCATTTGCTTATGACAAGACACGCGACTATCCGCGTCGCTTCCTGGCAAAATTCGACGAGCGGCACCCAAACGGGATATCGCCTATCGCCAAGACTTGGTGGAAGTTAGAACAAAATGAACTTAACGCCATTCGAGCTGAGTTTGGAGCACAGACACTTTCATCGGATGCAGTGACCATCACTAGAAGTATCGGAAGCAAAGGAAACACAACATGGGCGTTTGATATAAATGAACGCGCGTGCTTGGACCATCTTATTGATCAGCACGGGCTCGACGCAATCGAGCGAAATTCGGTTTCAACTGCCTCAAACAGCCAGGAAGCGGCTAAAACACTGGAGGCGTTGCCTCAGAGGTCTCAAAAACTAACCGCTCTTCTAGAGAAGATAAAAGAGTTTCGTAAGAATAGTGCTTATCTTGCGATCATAGATGCCATAAACAATCCATCGTTTTTCTATACCTCGCATTTTGACAGGATGTCGGGCGAAATATCGCTTAACCAGCTTGCTTCTGATAGGCAAAACAACAAGGTAAGTTCAGGGGATAAAATCTTTTTGGACTTCTTGGAATATGCAGGGACGACGGTCGAGGAACTTCAGAAAGCCACAAGATACGAGGAGCTGAAGGCTAAACTGGAGGCAGCGTCTAACGATATAACGGAGGAGATATTCCAGTTCTGGAGCCAGAATGATGCGCTTGAGGTAAAGATTGATATTGGCGAGGGAAAGTCCGGAGATCCGGCGCCGTTTAATAGCGGCACAGTAATCAAAATTCGAATTGAGAATCGTAATCATCGTGCGACGGTTCCGTTATCGGAGCGAAGCGCTGGATTTGTTTGGTTTTTCTCGTTCCTCGCACAGTTCAAGCAGCTGAAGAAAACTGCGGGGAATGCGATTTTGCTGCTTGATGAGCCCGGGCTTACTTTGCATGGCAAGGCTCAGGCAGATCTGCTCCGCTATATAGAAGAACGTCTCTTACCAGAACACCAGGTAATCTACACCACACACTCTCCATTCATGGTGCCCGCAAACCGCATGGACACGGTTCGCATCGTTGAAGATGTGGTAACGAAGGACGAACGTGGACGGCCTATGGTACAGGGTACAAAGGTAAGCAAGGATGTGCTTCGGGTGGATAAGGATACTTTGTTTCCTTTACAGGGTGCCCTTGGCTATGAAATTACGCAGTCATTGTTTGTTGGGAAGAACACGCTTCTCGTAGAGGGGCCGTCAGATATTCTGTATCTGCAAGTCGTCTCTGAAGCCCTAAGGCGCAGCCGTCGCACGAGTTTGGATGTTCGCTGGACACTGTGTCCATCTGGCGGTATCGACAAAATTTCGCCATTCGTCTCGTTATTCGGCGGCAACAAACTTAACATTGCTGTGCTGTGTGATTTGGCTCACGGCGATAAGGCGAAGTTGGATCGATTGAAGAAGAGCCAGATTTTGAACGCAGGCCAGCTATACACTGTTGCGGATTTCACCGGCAAGGCCGAAAGCGACGTCGAAGATCTCATCCACCCAGCTCTCTATGCTCGCATGCTTAATAATGCCTTCGACCTTCCACCAGCGCTTCGCCTCACAGAACCGACCCTTCTCGCTGCAGACGCATCGATTCGCTTGGTAAAAAAAGCGGAAGCAGCATTTCGAATGATGGGCACTGGCGCCAGAGAATTCGATCATTACGCTCCAGCAGAATTCCTGGTACGGAATCCAATGCAGTTAGATGGCACCGATCCAGAAGTTGCAGCCACGCTAGACAATTTCGAGCCCGTTTTCTTCGCTCTGAATAAGTGCCTGACACGGACCTAACTCAAACGCTCGCCGAGCGTTACGAGACCGCGAGCACCATCAAGGTTGGCACGGGACTTTGCGACCACAGCGTATGCAAACCCTGACCCCCCGACTCGGCACCATCTCCGCCATCTACGTTTGCGACGCGCTTCCCCCCAGTGTAAGCATTTTCCGACACCCTTTCGCGTAACCCCCTGACGCCGGAGCTGCGGCCGGTTCCGTATCGTTTGCCCCTCGCGCTGCTTCTGCCGCCCTTGCCGTCGCGCCCCCTGCAAAGCACGAACTTCCAAGACGGCAGAAGCAGCAGCGACCAAACCCCCTTACTATCCGGCTCATGGGACGCCGGGTGGCTCTGCCGGATGATGTGCGCTTGGCGCTGGAGGCTTTCTTCGGTGCGAACGTCGCGCGTGTCCGCATCGTCGAGAACTCCTGGCTCACCCGCTTGCATGGCCGAGCCATCGCCACTACTCGTCCGCGCCGTATTTACCTGCGCGGCACCGCCGAGGACTTCTTCACCAACCCGTCGCTGATGCTCCACGAGTACTGCCATGTGCTGAAACAATGGGAGCTGGGCTCGCTGACTACCGCCCGTTATGTGCTGGAGTGGCTGCGCCGGGGCTACTGGGATAACCGCTTCGAGATCGAGGCGCGGGAGTTTGCGGCGGATAATCTCTACCGTTTCAGGGCGCTGCTGACGCGCTCGCCAGCCTCAGTGCGCGCACCTCACCCGCCCTCACCCCAATAGCGGCAACCTACGACCCGACACCATTTACGTTACCATGCCATGCGGGCCGGCGCTCTTCACGGAGGCATGGAATCATGAATGTATATTGCGTTGCAACATCGGCCTGGCTCTGGCTGACGCTATCCGCCCCGGCCGCGGTAAGCGCCGCGGCGGACGAGTCCGCGGAGTCTTCCGAGCTGACCGAACTGCATTTCGACGATCTGATGAAGCTGCCCGTCACGTCAGTCTCCAAAAGGGAAACGCAACTCAGCGAGTCGCCTGCGGCCATCACGGTCGTCACGCGGGAGGACATCGCCCAATCGGGCGCCACGACGCTTCCGGAGCTGCTGCGCTTCGTTCCCGGCGTCGAGGTATCGCGCAACAGCGCCAAGGAATGGGCCATCGGCATTCGCGGATTCGGCGATGAGCTCGCGAACAAAGTGCAGGTGCTCATCGACGGCCGCTCGATTTACAGCGCCGCGGTGGGCGGGGTGCACTGGCACGATCAGGATGTGGTGCTGGAGGACATAGAACGTATCGAGATCATTCGCGGACCCGGGGCGACACTCTGGGGCGCCAATGCCGTCAACGGCGTCATCAATATCATTACCCAGAGCGCCAAAGACACGCAGGGCGGCCTGGCTGTCATGGGTTATGGCACGCAGGAGCAGCCGCTTGCCGCGTTCCGTTACGGCGCCGAACCGGCCGCGGGCCTGAACTATCGCATCTACGGCAAGTACTACGATCGCCCCGCGAGCACTCAGGAAGACGGTAGCAAGGCCGACGATGCGTGGAGCGGCGCCCGCGGTGGATTCCGCGTGGATTGGTCGCCCTCGGCGGCCAATCTCTTCACCCTGCAAGGGGACTATTACGCCGGGCGGCTGCATGAAGTGTCCGAAATTCCCGTCCTCACGCCGCCGTTCAGTGAAATCGAGCATGCGGTCGATCACGACGACTCGCAAAATCTGATCGCGCGCTGGACCCGAAGTGTCAACGATACCTCCCAATTCACAGCGCAGTTCTATTACGACCACGCTCACGTCGGGGACGAGGAACGTCGCGATACCTACGACCTGGATATGCAGCAGCACTTTGCGCTCGGCCAGCGGCACGATTGTGTCATCGGCGCCGGTTACCGCTCGACCCGCGATGACATCGCGCCCACGCCGCTGGTTGTTGTCGAGCCGCAGAGGCGCGAGCAGTCCCTGGTCAATTTCTTTCTCCAGGACAGCATCGCTTTGGTGGTGGATAAACTCACCCTCACGCTCGGATCGAAGTTCGAGCACACGCCGTTCACCGGATTCGAGTACCAGCCGAGCGCCCGCCTGCTGTGGCGAGCGGATGAGGGCCAGATTTTCTGGGGCGCCGTGTCCCGTGCGGTCAGGACGCCCACGCGGCTCGAACGCGATGGCCTGCTCAATACGCAGGCCGAAGCGCCGGCGACGCTGTTTGCGGACTTCGGCAATCCGCAGCTTCAGTCCGAAGAGCTGCTTGCCTATGAAGCGGGCTATCGTCTCACTTCGATAAAACAATCGAGCCTGGAATTGGCGACTTTCTATAACCGCTACGATCGACTGGTGGCGTATGAGCCGTCGGCCCCTTTTCTCGAGGCCATTCCGTCGCCGTTACATATCGTGGAGCCTTCCATTGCTCAAAACAGCGTCGATGGGCACTCCTATGGCGCAGAGCTCGCCGTGCGCCGGCAGCTCGGTGCGAAGTGGCGGCTGAGCGGCGGGTACTCCTGGCTGCAAGCGCGTTTCCGGCCGGGTTATGAGGATGACAATCCAGCGCATCAATTCTTTCTGCTCGCTCATGGCGCGCTTGCGCCGGCGCTGGAATTGAATAGCTCGCTCAGCTATTTCAGCGCGACGAGTGCCGTCACCTCCTACCTGCGCTGGGATCTCGGCCTGACCTGGCATCCGGTTCGCCCGCTCGAGCTGAGTCTGACCGGCCAGAATCTTCTCAAACACTACCACCGCGAATTCGACGATGGCGCCGATGCGCAATTCCGCATCCCGCGCAGCGTCATCGGCAAGCTCGTCTGGCGTTTCTAATGAGGTGAACCGTGTCGAACCTACGGCCCGGCACCGTTTTGCTCAGCCCAGCAGAGCTTCTCGGTGGTACAGCCGCCCCGCCACTAGCGCGAGCAGGCCACCGAGCACCAGCGTCACCCCTATCGACAGCCCCAGATACACAGCGGGGATGGCCTCATCGCGCAGCAGCGCAGTAATCAGAAAATGCTGGCTCAGCGACGGCACCATCATCAGCCAGGGCGTCGGACGCAGGTTGAGGATGCTGGCGAACACTAGCGGCAGGGTGGGGATGAGCAGGATGAGACCGAGGTAGGTCTGGGCCTCGCGGTAGCTGCGGGTGTAGGCGGCGACGATGGTCATGAGGGAGGCGCCCAGGGGCACCAGCGGCAAGGAATAGATCGCGACGCGCAGGGCTTCGAGCGGACCGAAGTTCACGCTCATGCCGAAACGCTCCAGCCCCACGAAGCGCAAAAGTATCGTGAATGCCGTGACCGTCAACACCAGCGACAGGGTCATATAGACACAGGCGGCGAGGATCTTGCCGTAGATCAGATGCTCGCGGCGCACGGGCAGGGTGAGGAGAGGCTCCAGCGACCCTCGCTCTCTTTCGCCCGCAGTTGCATCAATGGCCACATAAAGACCACCCATTAGCATGGTTAACAGTACAATGTAGGTCAGCGTGCCTAGCGCCAGCACCGAGCGGCTGGCGGGGGTGGCGACGTCAATGCTCTGTAGGGCAACGGGTGACAGGACCAACGGATCGACGCCGCGGGCCACGGCACGGAGGTGGGCAATGGTGCTGCCGTACTGGCTGAGGAGCGGGGCGATGCGGTTGGCGTCGCGCTGGGTCAGGGTATCGGAGGAGTCCACATAGAGCTGCACGGGAGCCGGCTCCGCGGCAGTGAAATGGGCGGCGAAGTCGGCGGGGATGGACAGCACTAGGCGGTGGCCGTGCTCGCGCACCGCGGTGCGGGCGGCGGCATCGTCGTACTGCACGGGTTCGACGGTGACGCCGTGCTGGCTCAGGAAGTCGAGGAGGTTGGGGGCGCGCTCGGCATGCGCCACCGTGAGGATCAGCGGCTTGTCGCCCGAGCTGACACCGCGCTCCACTGTCAGGGACAGCGCGGCGCTGAAGAGCACCGGGCCGAAGAGCGGACCTAAGATGAGGGCGGCGAGCACGGTGCGGCGGTCGCGCAGGTTCTCGCGGAATTCTTTGGAGAACACGGTAAGGATGGCTGACCCCATCCGGGGTCGGGTAGCGGCGCTCATGACAGCCCCTCGCCGCTGCCGATCACTTGCACGAAGGCGTCCTCGAGCTGAGCTTTACCGGTACGCGCGCGGATCTCATCCAGGGTGCCCTGCGCAACCACTCTGCCCTGGGCGATGACGATCACCTCATCACACAGCGCCGCCACGTCCTGCATGACATGACTGGAGAAGAGAATGCAGTGGCCTTCGGCGCGCAGCCGCTCGAGCAGCCGGCGCAGGCTGCGCACGGCCATGACATCGAGTCCGTTGGTGGGCTCATCCAGCAGCAGGTTGCGCGGGCGGTGCACCAGCGCACGGGCAAGGGCGGTCTTGACGCGCTGACCCTGCGAGTAGCCTTTGGCGGGACGATGGGCGAAATCGCGCATCTCGAGCAGGTCGAGCAGTTCCTCGGCCCGGGCCGCGCAGCGGTCGCGGGGCAGCCCATGCAGCGCACCGTAATAGAGAATATTTTCCCGTGCAGTCAAACGCGGATAAATGCCGGCCGTGTGCGGCAGCACGCCGATGCGGCGCCGCACTTCGAGTGGGTCTTGCCGCACGCTCACCCCGTCCACTGAGGCGTCACCGCCGTCCGGCGCCAGCACGGTGTAGAGAATGCGAAGCGTGGTGGACTTGCCGGCGCCATTGGGGCCGAGCAGGCCGGTGATGCGGCCGTCCTCGGCGCGCAGGCTGACCTCGCGCACGGCCGCGACCGATCCAAAATGCTTGGCGAGGGCTTGCGCTTCGATCATGGGGCTTGTGATGGGCTCAAGGCGGCGGACCGGCGAGGGTGGTGAAAAAGGGCATGGGATGCACGCGCTGGGTGCAGGATGTATCGAGCTTCGTAATGGAGGCGGTGGTGAGAAACCGCGCCAGCACATTGTCCATACAGGGCGCGACCACCTGCCCGTGGCCGAGGTCTTTGAGCACGATGTGCCGGCTGTTTTTGAGTCCACGGCGCGCCTCCTCCGCATAGGCCGGCGGCGTCACCGGATCGTTGCCGCCCGAGAGCAATAGCACCGGCACCTCGCTTCTCAAAGGCGCATGTAGGTCTGCATCCATCGGGCCGCGCGGCCAGATCCTGCAGAGATTATTCAAGCCGTCGAGCTGCCCCACGCCGAGAAAGGTGCGGCCGAGGGCCGCGCGATCGATGCGCTCCGCGGGCGGATAGAAGGGCACATCCTCGGTGCACACCACGGTATTGTGCATGCCATAGGCCAGCAGACTCTGCACCGAGTGGCTCATCATGGAGAACTGCCCGGCGAGCAGGGTGAAGTCGCCGGACTTGAGCGCACGATCCAGCGCCAGCGGCAGAAGCGCCGCCTGATCCGGCGTGTACAGCGCCAGGCGCAGCACCGTGGCCAGGTGCATTGAGGTGAATTGAAAAGTCTGCGGCTCGCCGCTTGTGGGATCGGGCAGGTGCACGGTGACCGGCTTGGCTTCGAGCGCCGCGCGCAGCGCCTGATAGGTGACCGCCGGATCGCCAAAGCGCTGTCGGCAGGCGGGCTCACGCGCACAGCGGGCCAGCAGTGTCGCCAGCGCTTTCTCCGCATCCAGCGCCAGCGAAGGGCCCAGCGCCCGCTCGGGCGGCACCACCCCATCGAGAATGAGGCTGCGGGTGTGTTGCGGGAAGCGGCGCAGATAGTGTTGCGCCACTCGTGTGCCATAGGAGGCGCCGTAGAGATTGATGAGCTCGTAGCCCAGCGCCGCGCGCACCCGATCGAGATCCTGCACGGCAATACTGGTGGTGTAGAACCGCACATCGGCGCGGGCGCTCAACTCCTGAAGACAGCGCTGCGTTTGCGCCATCACCACCGCATCCGAGGCTGTGGTCAGATCGTCCGCGTCGAGATCGCAATTGAGCGCGTTGGACTCGCCCGTACCCCGCTGGTCCAGCAGCACAATGTCCCGATCGCGATGGATGCGCTCGAGGGCGGGGGCGATGGTGGTGTACATCGTGGTGGCGGACTCGCCCGGCCCGCCCGCCAGCAAGAAAAGCGGATCGGGCGCCTTGCGGCGGCTGATGGCCGGCACCCGCGCCACGCGCAGGGTAATGTGGCGGCCGGCGGGCGCGGCGGGATTCTCGGGCACGTTGAGGCGGCCGCACTCGGCGGCAATAACCATGAGGCGCGCGGGATGCTCGAGCTGGCAGGGGGTCAGGGAGAGCAGGGGCGGGACTGGGGTCGGAATCGGAGTCGCGGCCGAAACCCTGCCCGGCAGGGCCAACGAGGACAGCACCCACAGGGACAGTACCCCTAAGGCCAATAAGGCAAACCTGGCGCCAACCCCAACTCGCATGCGCGTACAATGGCAAATCCCATGCGATTCGCCCACCCCTATGACGTGATTGTGATCGGCGGCGGCCACGCCGGCACCGAGGCCGCTTTGGCCGCGGCGCGCATGGGCGTGCGCACCCTGCTTCTCACCCAGAGCATCGAGACCCTGGGGCAGATGAGCTGCAACCCCGCCATCGGCGGCATTGGCAAGGGCCACCTGGTCAAGGAGATCGACGCGCTGGGCGGCGCCATGGCCCGCGCCACCGATCGCGCCGGGATCCAGTTCCGCACCCTGAATGCCAGCAAGGGTCCGGCCGTGCGCGCCACTCGCGCCCAGGCCGATCGGCAGCTGTACCGCCAGGCCATCCGCGGCATGCTCGAGAATCAGCCCAACCTCACCCTCTTCCAGCAGGAAGTCGCCGACCTCGAGATTGTCGACGGCGCCGTGCGCGGCGTGGTCACCATTACTGGCATTGTGTTCGAGGCCCGTGCCGTGGTGCTCACCGTCGGCACCTTTCTCGGCGGCCGCATCCATGTCGGTCTGGATCAGTACGCCGGGGGCCGTGCGGGCGACCCGCCCTCCAACCGGCTGGCCGAGCGCTTGCGCGCCCTGCCCTTTCGCGTGGGCCGGCTGAAGACCGGCACGCCGCCGCGGATCGACGGCCGCAGCATTGATTATTCGGCGCTGCAGGCCCAGCCGGGCGATGTGCCTGTGCCGGTGGTATCGTTCCTCGGGCGGGCCAGTGAGCACCCAAATCAGATTGATTGTTTCATTACTCATACTAATGAGCGCACCCATGCGCTGATCAAAGCAGCCACGGACCGCTCGCCGATGTTCACTGGCGTCATCGAAGGCGTGGGCCCGCGCTACTGCCCCTCTGTGGAGGACAAGGTGGTGCGCTTTGCGGAAAAGACCTCGCATCAGATTTTCGTCGAGCCCGAGGGGCTGACCACCCACGAGGTCTACCCCAACGGGATCTCCACCAGCCTGCCCTTCGATGTCCAATTTGAGTTCGTGCGCACCATTCGCGGCTTCGAGAATGCGCACCTCACCCGCCCGGGCTACGCCATCGAGTACGATTACTTCGATCCGCGGGATCTGAAGTCCACACTCGAGACGAAATTCGTGCCCGGCCTCTTCTTCGCCGGCCAGATCAATGGCACCACCGGCTACGAGGAAGCCGCGGCCCAGGGCATTGTGGCCGGCATCAATGCCGCGCGGGCGGCGCAGTCGCGCGAGCCCTGGATCCCGAAGCGCAGCGAGGCCTATCTTGGTGTGCTCATCGATGACCTGGTGACCCGCGGCACCCGCGAGCCCTATCGCATGTTCACCAGCCGCGCCGAGCATCGCCTGCTGCTGCGCGAGGACAATGCGGATCTGCGTCTGACGCCCATGGGTAGGGAGCTGGGCGTGGTGGACGATGAGCGCTGGGAATTTTTTGAGCGCAAACGAACCCTGATCGAGAGCGGCATCCTGCCGGAGCCCTGTGATGTGGACGATGACCGTCTCCCGCGACAGGTGGGCGCGGAGCTGCAGGCGCGCGCGAAGTATGCGGGCTATATCAAGCGACAGGAGGAGGAGATCGAGCGCCTCCGCCGCAATGAGGAAACCGCCCTGCCGCCGGATCTCGACTATGGCGCGTTCACCGGCCTCTCTCACGAGGTGCGGCAGCGCCTGGCAGAGGTACGGCCGGCCACGTTGGGTCAGGCCAGCCGGGTGCCCGGTGTGACGCCGGCGGCGGTGTCAATTCTGCTGGTGCATTTGAAGAAGCGCAGCATGGGCGCTCGCATGCGCGTGGCATGAGGGCCCCTGCGGGATGAAAGGATTTATCGCGCAGCTGGCTGCGGCCTGGCAACGCAACGATTCGCTGGTGTGCGTGGGACTCGATCCGGAGCCGCAGCGGCTGCCGTCCTCGGTGAGGGAGAGCGCCGCGCCCATTCTCGAATTCAACAAGGCCATTATCGATGCCACAGCGGATCTGGTCTGCGCCTACAAGCCGCAGTTCGCGCACTATGCGGCCTGTGGGGCTGAAGCCGAGCTGCAGCGCACCATCGAGTACATTCACGCGAAGTATCCCCAAGTACCGGTGATCCTGGATTCCAAGCGCGGCGATGTGGGCAATACGGCCGAGCGCTACGCCATGGAGGCCTTCGACCGCTACGGTGCGGATGCCGTGACCGTGAACCCCTATCTTGGCGGCGATTCGCTCGAGCCCTTCCTGCGCCGGGAGGACAAGGGCGTGATCGTGCTGTGCCGCACCTCGAACCCCGGCGCGCGCGAGGTGCAGGATCTGGCGGTGGTAGGGGGATCGCGAGGATCGGGCGGGTCGGCGAGATGGCTTCTCTATCACGCCATCGCGGAGCTGGCCGCCACGCGCTGGAATACCCGCGGCAATTGCCTGCTGGTGGTGGGTGCGACGTACCCGCAGGAGCTCAAGGAGGTACGCGAGATCGTGGGCGATATGCCGCTGCTGGTGCCAGGGGTGGGGGCGCAGGGCGGGGATGTGGCGCAGGCGGTGCTCAATGGCCAGACCACGGCGGGCACGGGCCTCGTGATCAGCTCCTCGCGCGCCATTCTCTATGCCTCGCGGGAGGCGGATTTCGCCGAGGCGGCGCGCCTGGCCACGGCCTCACTGCGAGAGGAGATCAATGCCTCCCGAATCCGTCCATAGAGGTCGATGCCGCGGCCCTTGGCTGCTGCGGGTGCTGCTGCCGCTTGCTCTGCTGCCGCTGCTCGCGTTTTTTGCCTCGTGTTCTCGATCTCCCGATTCCGCCGCTTCCGCCACCTCTTCCAGCATTTCCTCCGGCCAGAAGATTCTGCTGCGCGGCAATGGGCCGGAACCCGATTCGCTCGACCCGCAGAAGGCGCGTTCCAACGAGGCGCAAAATATTCTCCGCGATCTGTGCGAGGGTCTGACCACACTGGCGAAGAATGCGAGTGTGGCACCCGGAGTGGCGCGCGACTGGATCCTGAGCGCTGACGGCAAGGTCTACACCTTCCACCTTCGCCCCGAGGCGCGCTGGTCGAATGGTGACCGGGTGGTGGCCGAGGATTTCGTCGCGGCGCTGCGCCGCCTGGTGGCGCCCGCCACGGCCTCGCAATATGCGCAGGTGGTGGATGTGATCGCCAACGCGTCCGACATCATTACCGGCAAGCGCCCGCCGGACACGCTGGGAGTGTCGGCACCCGATGAGGCCACGGTGATCGTGACGCTCTCGGCGCCCGCACCCTATGTTCCCGGACTGCTGTCGCATCCCAGCACCTGTCCGGTGCATCGCCCAACTCTGGCGCAGCATCCCGATACGCTATCCAAGCCCGGAGTCATGGTCTCAAACGGCGCCTTCGTGCTCAAGGATTGGGTGCAGGGCTCACATGTGCTCATCGTGCGCAATCCCTACTACTGGAACAACGCCGCCACGCATCTCGATGGGGTGAAGTATCTGCATATCCCCGATGAGAACGCCGAGCTGACGCGCTATCGGGCCGGCGGCCTGCATGTGACCGCTGTGGTGCCACGCAGCCGCTTCGAGTGGATCCAGGAGAAGATTCCCGCGGAGCTGCATATTTCGCCGCAGCTCAACACCTACTACTACGGCTTCAATCTCAATAAGCCGCCGTTCAAGGATGCCGCGAAGCTGCGGCGCGCCCTGTCGCTGGTCATCGATCGGGAGAAGCTCTCGACGCTGGTGCTACGGGTGGGCGAGCTGCCGGCCTATGGTTGGGTACCGCCGGGTGTAGATCATTACACGCCGCAGTCCTTCGATTACAAAGGTCAGCCCATGGCGCGGCGTATTGCCGAGGCGCAGCGGCTGTACGCCGAGGCGGGCTATTCAAAGACCCGGCCGCTTACCTTCGAGCTGCGCTACAACCCCGGCGAGGTGCATGACCGGCTGGCGGTGGCGATTGCCTCGATGTGGAAGGAGGCGCTGGGGGTGCAAGCGCGCCTGGTGGCCGTGGAATTCAAATCGCTATTGCAGGACATCGATCGCGGCGAGGTGCAGATGTTCCGCTCAGGCTGGCTGGGTGATTACAACGATGCGTATACTTTCGCGCAGCTTCTCAAAAGCGACTTCGGCATCAACCTAACCCACTACCGCAACTCTCAATACGATGCTTTGCTGACGCGCGCCGCGGTGGAGGTGGACGTGGATAAACGCCGCGAGCTGCTGGAGACGGCCGAGCGCACCATGCTGGCGGACCATCCGCTGCTGCCGATCTGCTTTTATGTCAACAAGCACCTGGTCAAGCCTCAGGTGCAGGGCTGGTACGACAATGTGATGAATGTGGTCTATAGCAGGGATCTATCGCTGCGCGACCATTGACTCGGGCGATTCGAGCCCGGCGCGGGCTTGAGTGAGGTCACCTGGGAGGCGTTTAGACGCTCGCGCCGCAGGTCACCCAGGAACCGCGAGTACCATTGGTGGATGTCATTGGCCTTGATGGTCTCGAACATCTGCTGGTGCCGCTGGCGCCGCTCATCGAGCGGCATGTGCAGCGCGGTCTGAAGCGCCAGCGCCATGCCGCGCTTGTCGTAGGGATTGACCTGCAGCGCGCCGGTCAGCTCGCGGGCGGCGCCCGCCATGGGCGACAGCAGCAGCACGCCGGGATCGTCGGGGTCCTGCGCGGCGACGTATTCCTTGGCGACGAGATTCATGCCATCGCGTACCGGTGTCACGAGGCCCAGCTGCGAAGCGCGTAGGAAGCCCATGGTGGTGGCGTGCGAGAAATTGCGGTTGAGATAGCGGATCGGGGTCCAGTCGGCCTCGGCGAAGCGGCCGTTGAGCCGTCCGGCCAGCTGCTCGAGGGCGTTGCGGATCTCGCTGTAGGCGAGCACATCGGCGCGGCTCAAAGGGGCGATCTGCAGGAAGGTGACCTTGCCCTGATTGTCGGGGAAGGTCTCGAGGAAATGGTCGAAGGCGGCGAAGCGCTCGATCAGTCCCTTGCTGTAGTCGAGCCGGTCGATACCGGTTATGAGCTTGCGGCCGAGAAGGCTCGCGGTCAGGCGCTGAATGGTCTCCTCGCCGACGGCGGCCGCCGCCTCGTTGGCGATGGCATCCACGTCCACGCCGATGGGATAGGCACCGACGCGCATTGTAGGCTCGGTGCCGGTGAGCTCGAGGCAGGACTGAAAAGAATTCACATCGTCTTCAGTCTGAAAGCCGACGAGATCGTATTGACATAGATCGCGCACCAGCTCCGCGTAATTGGGCAGCAGGCGCAGCACCTGCGCATGTGGGAAGGGAATGTGCAGGAAGAAGCCGATGGGGCCGGTGAACTGCAGCTGGCGCAGCTGCCGCGCCAGCGGGATCAAATGATAGTCGTGCACCCACACCGTATCGGTAGGCTCGAGCAGCTTCACGAGCTGGCGGGCAAACTGCGCATTCACGGATTGATAGGCGTCGTAGTCGCGCTGCTCGTGACGGAAGCGCTCGGGGAAGTAGTGGAACAGGGGCCACAGGGTGCCGTTGCAATAACCGTTGTAGTAGGCGTCGAATTCGGCGGCCTTGAGGTCAATCGTGGCGAAGCTGATGTTGTCCCGTGTTAGAACCTCTGGCTCTGCGGAGGGCTCTTCGGCCGTCTCGCCGCTCCAGCCGAACCACATGCCGCCGGTGTGCCGTAGCGCTGACAGCAAGCCCACCGCCAAGCCTCCCGCGCTCGTGCCGCGGCGGGGCAGGGAGATGCGATTGGATACGCAGATTAGACGCGGGCCACCCATCGGTAGAAAGCAACGCTCAAGGCGGGCCGCGGGTTCCGCTGCCGGATCGGGGTGCGGCGACGCGGGCCGATCAGCGCAGTGACAGCCACCCCATGGCCGGTCTGAAGCGCAGCTGCCGCGGGGCACCGGCGGCGGCATCGGCGGGACTCACGGTGGTGCCGGCATCCTCGAGAAAATGCCGCACCAGAGTCAGCACCGACTCGCAGCCCTTCTGGGCTTGCGGGTCATCGGGTAAGTGCGCGGCGATCTTCGCCTGCATGTCGCGGGCACCCGGCATGGCTTCGCGCAGCGACTCCACGCAGCGATCGAGCAGCAGCAGCTCGGTGGCGAGGGTGGTGTCGGTGAGGTCGGCGGGGCGGGTGCTGCGCACGATGAAGCGCAGGTGCAGCAGGGCGCCGGCCTCCTCCACCGCGTCGTAGACGCACACGGCGATGGCCGAGCGCAGCTCGGCAATCAGCAGGGCATCGTCGGCCACGATCTCGAAATGGTCGGGCGCGACCCGAACTTCGCGCTGGGGGGAGGACATGGGAACTGTATACCGCCAAGTTGCAGCGCAAGCGCTTTTCGGTGCCTAAACTTTGAACTGTGTATCATCCGCGGGGCAGGAGGGGCGAACTATGGTCACTGTGCGTCATCTGCTCGACCGCAAGGGGCGAGCCGTTTACTCCATCGAGCCTGAGGACCCCGTGCTCGAAGCGATCCAGCTCATGGCCGATAAACATATCGGTGCGTTGCTGGTGATGAAGGGCGAGGAGCTCGCGGGGATCCTGTCGGAGCGCGACTATGCCCGCAAGGTGATTCTGCTCGGCCGCTCATCGAGCGAGACTCCGGCGTGGCAGATCATGAGCTCACCGGTGCACACGGTCTCGCCGGATCACTCGCTGGACGATTGCATGCGACTGGTCACGAACCAGCGCATCCGGCACCTGCCCGTGGTCGAGGGCGGCAAGGTGGTGGGAATGATCTCCATCGGCGACCTGGTGAAGGCCGTGATCGAGGAGCAGCAGCACACCATCGAGCAGCTCGAGAGCTACATTCATCGCTGACGGGTGACACCGCCAGCTGCAAGCTCGGTGGCCCGCTGGCTAGCGGCCGTTTTTGAGATGTGCCTGGATGGGCTTGCGGTAGGCACGGCCCGAGGTGAAGCACTGGCCGTTCGCCAGCGTGATGCTGTACTGACCGTGCAGTCCGCGCTGCATCTCGCGGATCTTGTGCAAATTCACGATGGTGGAGCGGTGCACCCGCAGGAATACCCCGGGCTCGAGCGCGGCTTCAGCCTGGATCATGGTCCAGCGCAGGGTGAAGGTCTCGCCGTTGGCGTGGATGTTGACGTAATTGCGGTCGGCCTCGATGGCATCGATATCGGCCTGAGCGATGAAGAACAGGCGCCCGTCGCGCTCGGCGACGATGCGCCGCGGGGCCGACGGCAGCGATGCCGGGGGCATGCTGTCCCGCAGGGCGGTGGAGATGCGGTCGACGAGATGCGTGACCGTCCGGTCGTCTACGAAGGGGGTATCCGCGTTCACAGTGCCTCTCCCAATTGCAGATGCTGGGGCCCATAAGATGCCGGCAATGGGGATTTGGTTGCACCCCGCTGCGACGAATTGCCGGCCGCCTGAGACGAATACCTCAAATACCTTACGGGAACCTTACTTGCGCCAGAACGCGGGCGTGAACAGCACCACAACACTGAACACCTCGAGGCGCCCGAGCAGCATGGCCAGCGTGCAGATCCAGGTCTGGGTGTCGCTCAGCACCTGGTAGCTCTTGATGGGGCCGACAGCGCCGAGGCCCGGTCCGGTGTTGTTGATCGAGGCCACGATGGCGCTGAACGAGGAGTCGAAATCGAGGCCGGTGAGCAGCAGGGCAAAGGTGAGCAGGACCACGGCCATGAAGTAGAGGAAGATGAAGGCCAGCACCGAGTCGCCCACGCGGTCCGGTATGGTCTTGCCGCCGATGCGCACTGGGACGACGGCGCTCGGATGCACCAGCAGTTTGATCTCGCGCCCCGCCTGGCGGGCCAGCAGCAGCGTGCGGAACATTTTGATTCCGCCGCCGGCCGAGCCGGTGCTGCAGACGATGCTGGTCAGAAACAGCATCCAGATGGGGGCGAACACCGGCCACTTGGAGAAGTCCTGAGTGACGAAGCCGGTGGTGGTGGCCATGGAGATGACATTGAAGGCGGCATGGCGCAGCGAGGTGGCGAAGCTCGGATAGACATTGTCCCAGGTGAGGAGGATAGCAATACCGAGCACGCTGATGGCCAGCACCGCGATGATGGCCTTGGCCTCGGGATCCTGCGTGTAGGGACGCAGTGTGAGCCGGCGCAGCGCCAGGAAGTGGCGCGCGAAGTTGAGCGAGGCCAGCACCATGAGCACCATCAGCACGAGCTCGATGGCCGGGGAGTTGAACCAGGCGATGCTGGCATCGTGGGTGGAGAATCCACCCAGACCCATGGCGGAGAAAGCGTGACAGATGGCATCGAGCCAGGACATGCCGCAGGCGCGCAGCGCAATGATGCCGGCGACGGTGATCAGTGTGTACACCAGCCACAGTGATTTGGCCGTCGCGGTGATGCGCGGCGTCAGCTTCTCATCTTTCACCGGACCTAAGCTCTCGGCCTTGTAGAGCTGCATGCCGCCGACACCCAGCAGCGGCAGGATGGCCACCGCCAGCACGATGATGCCGAGTCCGCCGAACCAGTGCAGCGCATGCCGCCAGAGGTTGATGGCGGGCGGCAGGGAGTCGAGACCGGTGAGCACCGTGGCGCCAGTGGTGGTGAGACCGGACATGGTCTCGAAGAAGGCATCGGTGAAGGACAGGCCTGGCAGCGCCAGCAGTAGCGGAATGGTCGCCGACGCCGACATCAGCACCCAGCCCACGGTCACCAGCAGGAAGCCATCGCGGGGCTTGAGCTCGCGCCGCCGTCGGCGCGTGAACGCGGCGATGGCGAGGCCTAGGCCGCAGCTCACCAGGGCCGCTAGCACGAAATCCGAGGCGGTACCGTCGTGGGCGATCACTGCGGCGATAAAGGGCAGCGTGTAGGTGATGCCGAACACGGCCAGCATCAAACCCAGAACGTGCGCGACGCCGGACACGACTTACCGAGCGGCGCCGAGGAACAGCCGCTCGACGGCTTCGATGTGGCGGCGATCCGCCAGGAACAGGATGACGTGATCGTCGGGGGCGATCACGGTGTTGTGATGGGCCATGATCACCTCATCGCCGCGCACGATGGCGCCGATGGAGGCGCCCTCCGGCAGCGTGATATCGCCGATGTGCTTGCCCACCACGCGCGAGCTGCGCGAACTACCGTGCACGATGATCTCGAGGGCTTCGGCGGCGCCGCGGCGCAGTGAGTGCACGCGCACCACATCGCCGCGGCGCACATGGGCCAGCAGCGAGCCGATGGTGACGGTCTGTGGGGAGATGGCGATATCGATACTGCCGCTCTCCATGAGCTCGGCGTAGGAGGGCTTGTTGATCAGCGCCATGACTTTGTTGGCTCCGAGGCGCTTGGCCAGCATGGCGGAGAGGATATTGGCCTCTTCGGAGTTGGTGAGCGCGGCGAACACATCTGCGCTGTCGATATTCTCCTCGATCAGCAGCTCCTCATCCGCGGCGTCGCCCGCGAGCACGATGGCATTCTCGAGCAGCTCGGAGATGCGCCGTGCGCGGCGCGCGTCGCGCTCGATGAGCTTGACCTGGTTGTCTTTCTCCAGCGCCTTGGCGAGACGAAAGCCGATATTGCCGCCGCCGGCGATGACCACGCGGCGCACGGGACTGTCCTCCTTGCGCAGCTCCGTCATCACGCGGCGCAGGTCGCCGCTCGCGGCGAGGAAGAACACCTCATCGCCCTCCTCGATCACCGTGTCGCCGTCCGGAACGAGGCTGCGTCCGGCGCGGTAGATGGCTACCACGCGGGTGTCGATCCGCGGCAGATGTTCCTTGAGCTCACGCAGCTTGTGGCCGACGAGCAGACCGCCCTTGCGGGCGCGTACGCCCACCAGGCTCACCTTGCCGTCGGCGAAGTCCAGCACTTGCAGGGCGCCGGGGTGGCGGATCAGCCTCTCGATGTACTCGGTGACCAGCTGCTCGGGGCTGATGAACACATCGACGGAGATGGCCTCTTCGCTGAAGAGTTGCGGCCGGCCGGTGTACTCGGCCGAGCGGATGCGGGCGATCTTGGTGGGGGTACGGTACAGGGTGTAGGCCACCTCGCAGGCCATCATGTTGACTTCGTCGCTGCTGGTCAGCGCCACGATGATGTCGGCTTCGGGGGCGCCGGCGGCTTCGAGCACCGATGGATAGGAGGCATTCCCGGCCACGGTGCGGATGTCGAGGCGGTCCTGCAGGTCGCGGAGGGCCTCCTCGTTGGTGTCGACCACGGTGACCTCGTTGGCCTCCTCGCGGGAGAGGTGATAGGCGGCCGTGCGGCCGACCTGGCCGGCTCCCAGAATGACGATTTTCATCCGATGAAGTATGACACACGGGAGTGGATACGAGCTTCGATCGCAAATCTGCGCATTAGCGCGCGAAAAAGTGTCCTTAGTAATCAATAAGTTATGTAATTAACCAGAATATTATTGAAATCGGAGCACAAATGGCCGCAAGCTCGAGCCATGGCATGGGTCATACGGCAGTTCTCGAAAACCAGGATCGATCGCGCCGGCGAGACTTTGGTGTCGCAAGGCGCGGCGACCGAGGCTCGCAACGAAGCGCTTTTGATCGTGAATAACTGGCGCTCCTGTCACGCCTTTCCGCTGAATACGTTTCAAAACGGCCTGCATCAGATTGCCAAGACCGTGGATGAGCATTCCCTGGTCGCACAGCGCATTAAGCGACTCTCATCGATAGAAGGGAAGCTGAGACGTTTCCCGACGATGACTCTTTCCCAGATGCAGGATCTCGGTGGATGTCGGGTTATCGTGAACGATGCCCGATCCGTTCTACGTTTGGCAGACCTGTATCGCCGTAGCCGGATGAAGCATAAGCTGCATACGGTCGATAATTACATCGAAAATCCGCAACCGTCCGGATATCGCGGGGTTCATTTCATATACCGCTATTTCAGCGACCGCAATAAAACGTATAACGGCCAAAAGATCGAAGTGCAGCTGCGCTCGGCATTTCAGCACTCGTGGGCGACAGCGGTGGAAACGGTGGGCACCTTTACCCGGCACGCATTGAAATCGAGCATAGGCCCGGATGAATGGCTGCGGTTTTTTGCGCTGATGGGCTCGGCCATCGCCGTAAAGGAGGGAACGAACCGGGTCAAGGGTACCCCGGAAGATACCAAGGAGTTGATCGCAGAACTGCGTCAGGTCGCCGCCGAACTCGATGTCATCAACAGGCTCGAAACGTATGGCGCCGCACTCACTCAGTTTAACAGCAGCATCACGAAAGATGCTCACTACTTCCTCATCCAGCTGGAGCCGGAAGCGCAGCGCACGTTGATTACCGGATTCAAGGCGCAGGATCTGCAGCTGGCCAACGAGCGATATCTGGCGATAGAGCGTGGGATAGACCCGAATTCATCAACCGATGCGGTACTCGTATCGGTCGAGAATGTCACGTTTCTGCAGCGCGCGTATCCGAACTACTTCCTGGACACGACGACCTTTGTGAATTTGCTTCGTGATGCCCTGAAGCATGAACGTATACGCCGGCAACGGACATCATGAGGGGGATTCTGCGCTTTTGGGCACCCGGTGCCATTCCAGATTCAAAGATGCCACGCTCGTCATGCTGCATGGATTCGCCGCCCTGTGCCTTCCTCGGCTACACTGCGTACCATGAATGCCCATTCCACAACGACGGCCGCGCTCCAGGACCTGGACCGCGCCACCCTCCTGCACCCCTTCACCGACCTCAAGTCCTTCGCGGCGGGCGATGCGGGTGAGCCGCGAATTGTGGAAGGCGGTACGGGCATCCGCATCCGCGAGCAGTCCGGGCGCGAGCTTCTAGACGCCTTCGCCGGCATCTATTGCAACCTCATCGGCTACGGCCGGCGCGAGATTGCGGATGCCATGCAGAGCCAAGCCCTCAAGCTCGGCTACTACCACTCTTTCCGCGGCTGCTCGAACGAGCCCGCCATTCGCCTCGGCGCACGTCTGCTGGAAATGGCGCCCGGACGCATGCAGCGCATCCTCTTCGGACAATCCGGCTCGGACGCCAATGAGACCCAGCTCAAAATCGTCTGGTATTACAACAACGTCCTGCAGCGGCCGAACAAGAAAAAGATCATCTCGCGCTGGCGCGGATATCACGGCAGCACGGTGATGGCGGGGAGCCTGACCGGCCTCGACAATCACCACCGCGCCTTCGACCTGCCGCAGGGCCCCATCCTGCATACCATGACGCCGCACTATTACTGGCACGCACAGCCGGGCATGGATGAGCGGGAGTTCTCGCGCATCTGCGCCGCCAAGCTCGAAGGGCTGATTCAAACGGAGGGTCCGGACACGATCGCGGCCTTCATTGGCGAGCCGGTGATGGGCACGGGCGGGATCATTCCGCCGCCTGAAGGCTATTGGGACGAGATTCAACAGGTGCTGAAGCGGCACGACATTCTGTTGATCGCGGACGAGGTGGTTTGCGGGTTCGGACGGCTGGGCATCTCCTTCGGCTCGCCCCTGTATGGCATCGAGCCGGACCTGGTCACAGTCGGCAAGGGTTTGACTAGCGGCTATCAGCCGCTTTCCGGCGTCATGGTCGGTGAGAAGGTTTGGGAAGTGCTGCAGCAAGGCTCCGATATCTACGGTCCCTTCGCGCATGGCTACACTTTCTCGGCGCATCCGGTGTGCGCGGCTGCGGCGCTTGCCAATCTCGACGTTATCGAGCGGGAGAAGTTGACGCAGCGCGCGGCCGACGTAGGCCGTCATCTATTGGAACGGCTCAGGAGCACTTTTGAAGGAAGGCCTTATGTGGCGGAAGTGCGCGGAGTGGGCCTGCTCGCGGCCATCGAGTTCGCCCAGGATCCGCAAAAGCGGCAGCGTTTCGATGCCGACCGCTGCGTGGGACGGCAACTGGCGGCGGCCTGCCTGGAGGAGGACGTCATCGTACGGGCGTTGCCGCACGGGGACATATTGGGATTCGCGCCGCCGTTGATCGTTTCGGTGGATGAGATCGACGACATTGTTCGGCGGGTGGCGCGGGCGGTGGAGCGGGTGACGAAGAGGCTGTGAGTTTGCTGGAGGCTTACGCCGGCTTAGTACGGCGCGACATCAATCGTTTCCGCTTTCTGCGTTTAGGCCTTGCAGCATACAAGCCAAAATCCTCTCGGATCTGCATACGCAGGGTCTTGCAGATTTTAAAAGCTCGCTTCGCCTCTTCGACTGTCGCACTTTCCTGCGGATACCGAAAGTTAACCGCAGCAAATGCCGTCGTAATTCGGGTTCTTCCGTGCGCGGACGCCGCGCTGCGCGTCGAAAAAGTCCCCATCTGCTTTGGCGATCCATTCGCCTGTTTCACGCTTCATACAACACGCGACCCTTGCTCATAATCTCCTTGAGAAAGGTATCGCCGTGCTGGAGTCTTTCGCGCACTACTTCAGGTTGTTTTACCAACAAATCGAGAGGAAACCCCGTCCGGATTGTCTGTCGAATTTCAAGCGACTTCCGGCCCCGTTTAGGATCGAAGGGCATGATCACCAGCAGGTCGACATCTGAATCGCCGGTTGGATGCCCGTAGGCATATGAGCCAAAAAGAATGATTTTCTCTGGCTTAAATAAACGCGCCACCTCAGCAGAGTACGCCTTGATCTTGGCAAGCGAGACCGTTGACTCTAGAGCCATCGGTGGACCCGAGTTGCCAACTTTCTTTCTTGAAATGGAGGTGATACCCATGCTCTACATTTTACTCTGGACGCCCCATTTCGCCACTTTTCACGCCTCTTTCAGCGAAGCATTCAACGCCACCGCCAGTGCCGCATCCCCGCTGACCAGGGCTTCCCAGGACAGCTCCTGCCCCTTGCGCTTGCCCTTCAAGGTAAGCTTGAGGCTCTCCGGGGAAATCGCGAGCACGTAAGCCTTGCCTTTAATCGTAAGCTCCCGCTTCAGGGTCTTCTCGAGTTTGGTGGTCATGATGCTGCTCTGTGGCTGTGTGCCGCTGCGCGGCAATCCGCGCGCTGCGCCGTCCTCGCTGGGCTGCATGCAAACGGTGCGCGACAGACTACCCACTCATCTGCCGGATAAGCAAATTCACTGCCTGGCCACGTCCCTGATTTCGTCTCATTGCAGCGTTTCGGAGGCCTATATGGCGGGAGTCGGTAAGGAATTCCTGGATCTGTTCGATGGCGGTGATGCGGAGTGGGGCGACCTGCGTGCCGACTGGGGCGGGGTGCGCTGTGCCCGTGCGGCAAGCAGCGATGCGGAGGCGGCGCAATGCTGCGCGTTGTGGAGGAAGGGGACGGAACGCTGAGACGCCCGTCTGAGTATGTAAGGCGAAGCCTGGACTTTGCAGGAGCACATCCGCTAAGGTATGTGTCTTGATAATAATCCTAAGGAAGGTTCATCATGGTCTTGCGCGTATCCATTGGTATCGCCTCGTTGGGGACGGTCATGCTGCTCATCACGGGTTGCGCGACTGAATCTCATCAGGCCGTTGCAGTCGAGAAGCCTGCCGCCGCCGTTACCGCGCCGACCTATAGCGGGCCCCGCAGCGCTATCGCGGTGGGCAAGTTCGACAATCGCTCCACCTACCTGCGTGGCCTTTTCTCCGATGGCGTCGACCGGTTGGGCGGCCAGGCGAAAACCATATTGATCGGGCACCTGCAGGAAACCGGCCGGTTTACCGTGCTCGACCGGGACAACATGGAGGAGAACGCTCGCGAGGCGAAGCTCGCAGGCGTGCAGCAGCAGCTCAAGGGAGCGCAATTCACTATCACGGGCGATGTGGTGGAGTTTGGACGCAAGGAAACCGGCGATGCGCAGCTGTACGGCATCCTCGGCAGCGGTAAAAAACAGGCGGCTTATTCCAAGGTCACGCTCAACGTGGTCGATGTGCTGACCTCGCAAGTGGTCTACTCCGTCTCGGGCGCGGGTGAATATGCGCTGAGCAACCGCGAAGTAATTGGATTCGGCGGTACCGCCGGCTATGACTCCACGCTCAACGGCAAAGTGCTCGATCTGGCCGTGCGCGAGGCCGTCGACAGGCTCGTTGAAGGAATCGAGCGCGGCAGCTGGACACCCGGCGGCTCCGCCAAATGAGCCGGCCTTCCTTCAAAGGGACGGCCGTGGCCGTCCTGCTCTGCGCATGCGGCGTCACGGGATGCGTCACGCAGCAACCCACGCTTTATTCCTGGGGAAATTACGAGAATACGATTTACGCGGAGTACGTGACACCCGAGAAGCTGCCGCCTGAAAAGCAAATCGAGCTTCTCGAGCAGGACTATCAGCAGGCGCGCGCCGCAAACAAACGGGTGCCGCCGGGCTGGCATGCCCACCTCGGATATCTTTATTATCAGCTCGGCAAGCTGGACCAGGCGCGGCAGGAATTATTGACGGAAAAGGCTGAATTTCCCGAGTCCGCGATATTCATGGACCGTCTTCTGGCCAATCTCCAGAAATCATGAGTATCAAACCAATCTCCCTGATCGCCGTTTGCGCGGCAATCTCAGGCCTGCTGGGCGGATGCAAGACTGTCGCGCCGTACGACTACAGCAACTATCGGGCGCATCCGCCGCGCTCCATCCTGGTGCTGCCGCCTCTCAATGAAAGCCTCAATCTCGACGGCACGTATTCCTATCTTTCAACCGTCACTCAGCCGGTCGCCGATCACGGCTATTATGTATTCCCGGTGGCGGTCGTCGACCGCTTCCTCAAGGAAAACGGCATGCCGACGGCCGGAGAGATGCAGCAGATTCCGCTCGACAAGGCGGCATCCATACTCGGCGCCGATGCGGTGCTGTTCCTGACGCTGAAGCAATACGGCAGCAAGTATCAGCTTCTCAACAGTGTCACGACGGTGGAGGTGCAGGCGCGTCTGGTCGATACGCGCACGGCGACGCTGCTGTGGTCGGGTCACGCGCTGAAACAGGTCAATCCGAACAATTCAGGCGGCGGGATACTCGCCAGTCTCGTGGCGGCGGCGGTCAGTCAGATCATCAACGCAAAGACCGATAGCGCGCACCAGGTTAGCCGCATGGCGAATGTGGATCTGTTCGAGCAGAAAACGGTTGGGCTGCCATACGGCCCCTACAGTCCGCGATTCAATCAGTTTCCCTGAGTAGCCCGGCGGGCTCGAGGCCGCTAGCGCGCAGCTGGCGCAGGCTCAGGGCCTCGTGACGCTTGGCGAGCCGCCTGCCCTGCTCGTCGGTGACCAGCGGACAGTGATAGAAACGCGGCGGTGTCAGATCGAGCGCGCGATAGAGCAGCAGCTGGCGCGCGGTGGACAGCAGCAGGTCTTCGCCGCGCACCACCTCGCTGATGCGCATGGCGGCATCGTCGACCACTACGGCGAGCTCATAGGCGGGCGCATCGTCGCGGCGCCATAGGATGAAATCGCCGAAGTCGCGGCCGGCAATGAAACGTTGCGCCCCCATATTCTCATCGGTAAATTCGATTGTTTCGCCATCGGGTACGCGGAAGCGCCAGCTGATCGAATGGCTCGCTGTGCTCCCGCCGCGGCACGTACCCGGATAAATCGCTTCGGTATCTTCCGTATGCGGGGCCGCCGCGGCGAGGGCCACATCACGACGGCTGCAGGCGCAGGGGAACACGGCGCCGGTCTTTTTCAAGTGCTCAAATGCCGCGCGAAATCCCGTCATGCGGCGGCTCTGCTCGTACGGCGCGAAAGGGCCGCCCACATCCGCGCCTTCATCCCAATGGAGGCCGGCCCAGCGCAGGTCTTCGATTGCCGCTTGCGTGAACTCCGGGCGGCAGCGCGCGGGATCGATATCTTCGATGCGCAACACTAGCTTTCCTCCGGCGTCACGCGCCCGCTGCCAGGCGGTACGAAACGTCCGGTAGTGCCCGAGATGCAGGTAACCGGTGGGCGTCGGTGCGATCCGGCCCCGGTAGGTCACTATATGGGCTCGAGGTTGGCGTACTGGACCATGAGCCACTTGGTGCCGTCGTTCTCGAAGTTGACCTCGACGCGCGCGTGGGCGCCGCTGCCTTCGACGTTGAGGACGACGCCGTCGCCGAATTTGAGATGACGTACACGGGCGCCGAGGCGCATGCCGGGCGCGGGGGGCGCTTCGGTGGGCGCGCGGAAGCGGCCGGCGGCAATGGGCCGGGATATCTGGATGCGCGGGCGCACTTCTTCGATGAGCTTCTCGGGGATCTCTTTGATGAAGCGCGAGGGCAGCCCAAAATTGTCGACGCCGTGCAGGCGGCGCTGCTCGGCATAGGTGAGGTAGAGCTGCTTCATGGCGCGGGTCATGCCGACGTAGCAGAGGCGGCGCTCTTCTTCGAGGCCTTCGAGATCGTTGAGGGAGCGCTGGTGGGGAAACAGGCCGTCTTCCATGCCGCTCATGAATACCACCGGGAACTCCAGCCCCTTGGCGGTGTGCAGAGTCATCATCTGCACGCAGTCTTCGTAGGGGTCCGCCTGGCCTTCGCCGGATTCGAGCACGGCGTGCGCGAGGAAGGACTCAAGGGGTGGCAGCTCGCTCGGGCCGGCTTCGGGGTTGAAGTCGCGGGCGGCGCTGACGAGCTCGTCGAGGTTTTCCACGCGGGCTTCGCCGCGCTCGGCTTTCTCGCGCTTGTAGTGGTCGATGAGACCGCTGCCCTGTAGGACGTGGTCGACCTGCTCGTGCAGCGGCAGGCCGACAATCTCGCGCCCCAGCCGTTCGATCAGGCTCATGAAGCCCTGCAGGGCCGCGATCGCGCGGGTGCCGAGCTCATCACGGCCGCCCGTTGCGGCATTGCCGAGGGAGGCGCCGGCCGCTTCCCATAGGGAGCAGCCGGCGCCTTTGGCGTATTCGCGGATGGTGTCGAGGGTCTTGGCGCCGATGCCGCGGGTGGGGAGGTTGACGATACGCTCGAAGGAGGGATCGTCGAGGCGATGGGTGACAAGCCGCAGATAGGCCAGGGCGTCTTTGATCTCGGCGCGCTCGAAGAAGCGCAGGCCGCCATAGACGCGATAGGGGATGCGCGCGGAGAGGAAGGCTTCTTCGAAGGCGCGCGACTGGGCGTTGGAGCGATAGAGGATGGCGGTCTCGCGCCGGGCGCCGCCGGCTTGGGTCCAGTCGCGGATGCGCTGCAGCACGAAATCGGCTTCGTCGCGCTCGTTGAAGGCGGCGTAGATGCGGATGGGCTCGCCCTGATCGCCACCGGTCCAGAGGTTTTTGCCCACGCGGCCGCTGTTGTGTCCGATCAATGCGTTGGCGCCGCTCAGAATCGCCGCGGTGGAGCGGTAGTTCTGCTCGAGCTTGATGAGTCTGGCTTGCGGAAAATCGCGGGTGAACTGCCGGACATTCTCGACCTTGGCGCCTCTCCAGCGATAGATGGACTGATCGTCATCGCCCACGATGAACGGTATGCCGGCATCGCCGGCGAGCAGCTTGAGCCATTTGTACTGGGTGTCGTTGGTATCCTGGAACTCATCGACGAGGATGTGCCTGAAGCGCTGGCGGTAGTGGGCGAGCAGCGCGGGGTTGTCGCGCCACAGCTCAAACGCGCGCAGCAGCAGCTCGGCGAAGTCCACCACGCCGGCGCGGGCGCAGGTGGCCTCGTAGTCGGCATAGAGCTTGATGAACTGGCGGCGGGTGGGATCGCCCTGGTCTTTGAGGTGCTGGGGGCGGCGGCCTTCGTCCTTGTTGGAGTTGATGAACCAGCGCACCTCGCGCGGAATCCAGCGGGTCTCATCGAGCTCCTGGGCTTTGAGCATCTTGCGGATGAGGCGCTGTTGGTCTTCGGAGTCGAGGATCTGGAAGCTTTGCGGCAGGTTGGCTTCGCGCCAGTGGATGCGCAGCAGGCGGTGGGCGATGCCGTGGAAGGTGCCGATCCACAGGGCGGCGCCCGGCATGCCGAGCAGGGTCTCGATGCGGCCGCGCATCTCGCCGGCGGCCTTGTTGGTGAAGGTGACGGCGAGGATGCCGTGGGGAGAGACGTGCTCGACCTGGATGAGCCAGGCGATGCGGTGGATGAGGACGCGGGTCTTGCCGCTGCCGGCGCCGGCGAGCACGAGGATGGGGTCGAGCGGCGCCGTTACGGCTTCCCGCTGTGCGTCGTTCAGGGAGTCGAGGAGCGGGGAGAGGTCGTCCATAGGTGGTCTCCCATTCTAGCCAAGCTCACTCTTTTTGGGTGACGGTTTCTTCGGCGAAGCGCAGCAGCGCGACGATGAGGGCCAGGAAGACGGGGCCGATGAGGGAGCCGATGATGCCGAAGGCGGAGACGCCGCCGATGACGCCGATGAACACGGTGAGGGTGGACACTTCGGCGCGAGTGCGGGTGAGGTAGGGGCGTAGGACATTGTCGGCGAGGCCGATGCCGATGCTCCAGATGCCGAGGAAGATGGCGGCGCCCCAGCGGCCGGCGAAGGCAAGATAGAGCACGGCGGGGACGAGCACGAGGGCGGTGCCGGCGCCGGGGATGAAGGCGGCGAGGGCGGAGAACACGGCGAAGACGAGAGGAGAGGGAAGCCCTGCGAGGGCAAAGCCAATGCCGACGAGGGTGCCTTGGATGAGGGCGGTAAGGGCGTGGCCGTAGAGGACCGCTGCCATGACATTGCTCAAATAGGTCAGCAGCTTGTTGCGCTGCGCGGTGGCCATGGGCACGAGGCGCATGAGGTGGCCGAACAGGTTGCGTCCGTCACGCAATAGGAAGAACAGCATGAACAGCATCAGAAAGAAGCCCACCAAGGTGCCGAAGACGCCGAGTGCGACGGCACCGCTCATGGAGGCGGCGGATTTGAGCAGGGTCTGGGCACCTTGGGTGACCCAACCCTGGATCTGTTCGGCAGTGACGGGAATTTCGGTGCGTATCCAGGTGAGGAGGCGACCGATGATGGGGTAGCTTTCAAGCTGAGCCAGCGCCGCGGGGTAGGAGGTGATCTCGTGCTGGCGGAGGTAGCCGACAAGGGTGGCGACCTGCTGGGCGAAGATAGCGGCGATGGTGGCGAGGGGGGCCAGGATGACGAAGGGTGTGAGGCCGGTGAGGATGCCGGCTGAGGCACTGGTGCGGCGTTTGAGTGCGCGGGTGAGGCGGTCGTGCAGGGGATAGAGGAGGAAGGCGAGGATGGCGGCCCAGCCAAAGGGGGCCCAGAGGGGCTCGAGGAGCTTGAGCAGCAGGTAGCCCAGGACCGCGACCGTGGCGATGAGGAAGGCGCGGCGGTAGAAGCGGGGGTACATGTCACCGACCGTCCGTCGTAACCGTCTCGGTTTTTTTCAGCAGCTCGTCCACGGTGCGCGCCATGTCCTCTATCGTGCCCGGTTTCATCACGACATCGAGCACGCCGAGAGCGCGTGCCGCTTCCTCGTCCCGCGGCTCGATGCACCCGGTCGCTACCACTACCGCGGCGTCCGGCCGGATTGCCAGAATCTGCTTCGCAAACTCCAGTCCGCCCATGTATGGCATGGATAAGTCGGTAAGTACTAGATCGAAGGCGTCGGGCTTGCTCTGAAAGGCCGCCAACGCGTCGGCGGCGCGGGTGAATCCTTCCGCCTCATGTTTCAGAAACTTCAGCATGCGCGTCGCCAGGAAAACCAGCGGCTCTTCGTCGTCCAGATAAAGAATGCGCGCCACGTCTTACCAGCGATTGCGCAGCTCGCGCAGCTTGAGAAACACGGTGCGGGCATCGGGATGCTCGCCGATCTCCGGGAATGCCTCGCGCAGTCGGGTGATCACCGCGGGGCTCTGTAGACGAAGAAAAGTGTTGATGCGTTTCTCCTCACCCAGGGTGGTGACAGGTGCGGATTCGGCATTGTGATTCTGCGCATGCTTGAGCGTCTGCGCCGCCGCCGCATTGCCCGGCTCGCGATCCAGAGTGAATTCGAGATTACGGGCCATGTATTCATGACCGGGATATAAACGGGTGCTATCCGGCAGCCGCTCGAGCTGTGTCGCAAAGGTCTCGTACAGCAGGCGTGGATCGCCGCCATTATGGCAGTTGCCGGCCCCGGCGTTGAACAGGGTATCGCCGCTGAAGAGAGCGGGCTGCTCGGTGTGTGCGAAGAGACAGACGTGCGTCATGGTGTGGCCAGGCGTGTCGAGCACTTCGAGCTCGACGGTTCGGCCCACGCGGATGACATCGCCTTTGCTCAAGCCCCGATCCACGCCACCGATTCGATTTGCGGCGCCGGCATGCGCCAGGACTTTGGCGCCCGTGGCCGCCACCATCCCGGCATTGCCGCCGGTATGGTCGCCATGCTCGTGGGTGTTGAGCACCTGTGTGATTTTCCAGGCCTTATCCCGGGCGACATCCAGGCAGCGCTGCCATTGCAGCGGATCGACGGCTAGGGCTTCGCCGGTCTCGGGGCAGGCGATAAGATAGTGGAAGTTGCGGAAATCGTTGGCGGCCCAGATTCGTTCGATTAGCATGGATTGGGTCCTGGGGAAGTGAGGGCTAAACGTACCTGGAAACGGGGCGGCGTGCCATGGGGGCTATCGAGAGGTGTCATCATGAGCTCCTTGCAGATTGAAGTTCGCGATCGCGTCGGCTGGCTCACCTTCAATCGCCCGCACAATGGCAACGCCATCGACCAGGATCTGGTCGTGGCGCTCGATCGGGCATTGGATTGGGCCCAGGAGGCGCACAACAGGATTCGCTGCCTTGTGCTGACCGGCGCCGGCAAGCACTTCTGCAGTGGCGTCGATCTGCGCTCGATGCAGGCTTTGCGCACCGGGACGCGCGAAGACGCAGAGACCATGGCGCGCGGGTTCCTCGACCACACCGTCGAACGGATGCTCAACCTGCGCATCCCCATCGTCGCCGCGGTGAACGGCGCCGCCGCCGGCACCGGCATGACGCTCGCTTTGACCGCCGATGTGATCGTGATGTCTGAGAACGCGTTCTTTTTGCCGTCTTTCGCCCGGCTTGGGCTGGTTCCGGACAACGGCATCACCTGGCTGCTCCCGGAGCGTATCGGCGCTTCGCGGGCGCGCGCCGTACTGATGCTGGGCGATCGGATCGAGGCGCGCACGGCAGGCGACTGGGGCCTTGCCTATCGGGTTGTACCGCCCGAAGCGCTGGCGGCCGCGGCGGGTGAGTGCGCCTCGCGGCTTGCCGCGGGTCCGCCAAATGTGCTCGGCGCGACGCGGATGCTGCTCAACCGCTGTGACGCGCGGGTCGCCCGTGGCCAGATCCATGCCGAGCGCCAGGCGCATACCGATGCGCTTGCGGGGCGCGAGCACGTGGAGGGTCTCGCGGCGTTCTTCGAGCGACGCGAGCCGAGGTTTTAGCCGATCCTCACGTAGTGATCCACCAGCAACGCCGCAAACAGCCACATCAGATACTTCACCGAGAACTTGAACACGCGCATGGGCAGCCCCTCCCGCGCCGAGATCTTAAGCGCGAGGGCGTAATACAGAAACCACCCATTGAGTACCAGCGCCACCGCCAGGTACAGAAGGCCGCTCATCCCCGTGAGATACGGCAGCAGTGTCACCATCACCAGCAGCACGGTGTAGAGCAGCACTTGCAGTCGCGTGAACTCAATGCCATGCGTCACCGGTAGCATGGGAATCCCCGCGCGGGCGTAGTCGTCGCGCCGCGCGATGGCCAGCGCCCAGAAATGCGGCGGCGTCCAGATGAAGATGATCAGGAAGAGGAGCAGGGCGTTGGGGTCCACGTGGCCGGTGACTGCGGTCCAGCCCAGTACTGGCGGCGCTGCGCCCGCCGCGCCGCCGATCACAATGTTCTGTGAGGTGGCGCGTTTCAGCCACACGGTATAGATCACGGCGTAGCCGATCAACGAGGCGAAGGTCAGCACGGCGGTCAGGCGGTTGATTTCGAAGGTGAGGATCGTCATGGAGAGAACGCCCAGCACCGCCGCGAAGGTCAGCGCCTGCCTTTCGGTCAGCTGCCCGGTGGGCAGGGGCCGCGCGCGCGTGCGCGCCATCTGCTCATCGATGCGCCGATCGAGCACATGGTTGATGGTGGCGGCGCAGGCGGCCGCGAGCGCGATGCCCAGATTGCCGAAGATGAGCGCATCGAGCGGTGGCGCGCCGGGGCTGGCGAGCAGCGTGCCGACGATGGCAGTGAAGACAATCAGCAGCACCACTTTGGGTTTGGTGAGCTCGAGATAGTGACGCCAGCTCATCGTGCAGTCTGTCGGTAAAGAGTCAGCGTGGCCAGAAGCAGTAGTGCCGCACCCGCGTTGTGAGCGGTGGCGAGCGACAAAGGGAAGGCTTTGAGCACCATGGAGATGCCGATGGTGAGCTGCAGAGCGAGCGCGAGCAGCACGGCGATGGCGGCGGGACGGGCATCGGTGAAGGAGCGGCGGCGCAGCGCCACGAGGGCCGCGAGCAGCAGCGCGAGGCTGGCGACGAGTGCGCCGATGCGGTGCGTCAGATGAATGGCCACGCGCGCCGGGTGATCGAGCACACCGCCCTCATAGTTGATACCGAGTCCGCGCCAGAGGATGAAGGCGTTCCGGTAATCGGTTTGTGGCCACCATTGATTCTGGCAGGTGGGAAAATCCGGACAGGCGATGGCGGCATAGTTGCTGCTGGTCCAGCCGCCGAGCACGATCTGAAGGCTAAGGGCGATGAGGCCGATCAATACCAGCCGGCGCGGCGCCGCTGAGGGGTGGGTGTGACGCACGATGGGCGGCTCGCGCCGGCCGCCGGGCAGCGAAAGCCATAGCCACCACAGGAGGCCGACAGTCGTCAGGCCAAAGAGCAGGTGCGCGGTGACGATCAGCGGCTTCAGGTTCCAGGTGACGGTGAGCATGCCGAGCAGGCCTTGCAGCACCACGATACTCAGTAGCGCCAGGGCATATCCCAGCCCCACGATACGCCGGCGACGTGTGGCAATGGCCAGTGCAACAATGATGACGATAATCAGGCCCAGGGTGCTCGCCGCATAACGATGCACCATCTCGCGCCAGGCCTTGCCCACATCGAGAGGTCGGTCGGGGTAGGCCGCCTGCGCCGCCGCGCTCTGCTCGGCGCCGCTGGGTGTCAGATGCCCATAGCAGCCCGGCCAGTCGGGGCAGCCGAGACCCGCGGCAGTCAAACGCACATAGGCGCCAAGTACCACGACACCGAGACCCAAGAGGACACCGGCCAGTGCAAGACGACGAATCCAGAGGGCAGCGGACATAGCTCAGCCGATATGGGACAGTTGCAGCAGCTTTTTCAGGTCTTCGAGCAAGCCTTTCGGATTGCCGCGGACATCGTAGCGCATCACGAGATTGCCCAGCGGGTCGACGATGAACAGCGAGGTGGCGCGATCGTGTGCGGGAAAGCCCTGGGGATCGGCTGCCGTGGGGACGATGGTGAGTCCGGGATGCTCGCGCTGCAGGAATTCCCGGTCGCAGCAGGGATCGGTGGCGAGGAAGACGGAGCTCACGCGTGACATCTGCTGATTGAGGGACAGGCGCGTCTGGCGCATGACATAGAGGGCGTTGCGGCAGTCAACATCGCAAGAGCCCGCGGCGATATAGACCAGCGACCATTTGCCGCCAAATTGTGCGGCGTCGGGCAGCGGGCGCGCCGGCTCGAAGAGCTCACCGTGATTGGTGCGGCCGGCGGGATGCCAGCCCAGCCCATAGTACATCCAGAAGGACAGAGCCAGGGGGGCGAGGAATAGTGCGGCGAGGGCTGCGACAGTGCGCAAGTTGCGGGCGCGCAGCGCTTGGGGGGACGTGCTCATGAGACCTTGGGTGCCTTGCGCCAACTCAATACGAACCATATCACTACCGCGGCCACGGCGAATGCCCACCATTGCAGCGCATAGGACCAGTGCTGCAGGGGCGGCAACCCGGGCGGCTGCCATTCACGCAGGTAGCCATCGGGTGCGCCGGGATCAAGCAGCAGAATACGCGGCTCGAGCCGTCGGCCGAGCACGGCGGCGAGCTGCGGCATGTCGGGGTAGCTCGCGAGCTTGGGCCAGGAGGCATCGGCCTGCGGCGCGGCCTTGCCCAGGGCGAGCCCAGCGACAGGCAGCTCATCGACGCGCGCGATGATCGGGCGCGTGACGCCGGACTCAAATGCGATGTCCGGCAGCCGGTCCCGGTAGCCGGTGAATGGCACCCAGCCGCGGTCTACCAGGACCTCGCGGCCGTTGGTGAGCTGGAACGGGGTGAGCACCTCGTAGCCGGCCGCTTCGCCATGGGTGATGTTGTCCAGCAGGAATTGATGTTGGGGGTCGAAGCGGCCGGTGGCGGTGATACGCTGGAATCGCGGGAGGGCGGCAAGGCTTTGGGAGCCGAGCGGTACGGCGCGGTCGGCGCCGCGGGCAAAGGCCTGCCATTGGGCCTGGCGCAGATCGCCGCGATGCCACTGCCAGCGCCCAAGGCTCACGAAGGCGGCGCAGAGCGCCACGATCAGCAGGGTGAGCCCCAGGGAAGGCGTGAAAACGCGTGAGCGCGAAATGGCCCGACTCCTATACACTGAACCGATGGAACCTCTGATCCGCCTGCTCGCGATCGGCCTCCTGATCGCGATTGTCGCCAGCCTGGGGTCGGCGCTGTTTCAGCTGACGCGCGGCGGCGACTCTCAAAAGCTGGTGCGGGCGCTCACCTGGCGTATCGGTTTGTCGCTGGCGCTGTTCGCGCTGATGATGCTGGCCTGGTATTTCGGTCTGATCTCACCGCATGGGCTGGGTCAGAGCCAATAGACGAAAATAAAGAGCCCGAGCCAGACCACATCCACAAAGTGCCAGTACCAAGCCACCGCCTCAAAGGCAAAGTGGCGCTTGGGTGTGAAGTGCCCGCGCAGCACCCGCAGCCAGATGATGGCCAGCATGATGGCGCCCACGGTGACGTGCAGGCCGTGGAAGCCGGTCAGCATGAAGAAGGTCGAGCCATAGATGCCGGTGGAGAGGCGCAGGCCGAGATCCTTGTAGGCCTCGCCGTACTCATGCGCCTGCAGGCCGACGAAGGTGAAGCCAAGCAGGAAGGTGAGGGCCAGAAAGACCGTCAGCACTTTGCGGTTGCCGACGCGCAGCGCATGGTGTGCGATGGTCACCGTGAGTCCGCTGGTCAGCAGGATCAGGGTGTTGATGGCCGGCAGCCCGAACGCTGGAATGACGTGGAAGGTGGAGTCCGCGTGGCCGCCCACGTGCGCCGGGCCATTGGTCGGCCACGCGCCTTCATAGCTCGGCCATAGAATGAGATTGGTGAAGTATTTGACCCCCTGCCCGCCCAGCCACGGCACGGACAGCACGCGGGCGTAGAACAGTGCGCCGAAGAAGGCGGCGAAGAACATCACTTCGGAGAAGATGAACCACATCATGCCCATGCGGAACGAGCGGTCCACCTGCAGGTTGTAGGTGCCGTGCTCGTTCTCGCCGATGACGGTGCTGAACCAGCCGATGAACATGAAGATGAGAAGAGCCGCTCCGGGCAGGAAGCTCCAGCCGGCCGCCCAGTCGTTGAGATAGCTGACGGCGCCCAGCATGAGCGTGAAGAGCGCGACGGAGCCGATGATGGGCCAGCGGCTGTCATGCGGAATGTAGTAGCGGTTGGCGTCGTTTTCGGGAGCCGTCGTATGAGCGTATGCCATGGAAGTCCTACCGTTGCGAGACTCGCGTCGAGTCGTCGTAGAAAGTGTAAGCGAGGGTGATGCGGTCCACGTACCGGGGCAGCGCCGGATCGACGATGAAGCGCACGGGCAGGGCGCGCTCCTCGTCGATCTTGAAGGGTTGCGGCACGAAGCAGAAGCATTCGGTCTTGTGGAAGTAGGCCGCGGCGGTGCCGGGCTCGATATTGGGCACGGCCTGCGCGGTCACGTCGCGGCCGGTCAGATTGCGTGCCAGGAAATTTGCCGCGTAGAGCTGCCCGGGATGCACGTCCATGGAGCGTACCAGTGGGCGGAATTCCCAGTTGCCGTTGGTGGGCAGGTTGGCCAGGAACTCAACGGTGACGTTGCGGGTTTTATCGGGTTTCTCGGCGATCACCGAGCGCTCGGCGAGCCGCTTCTGGTTGCCGAAGCCGGTGATGTCGCACAGCACGTTGTAGAACGGCACCAACGCCCAGCCGAATGCGAACGCCCCGAGCGTGAGAGCGAGGAGCTTCCACGTCATGTTGAGGTTGGCGCGTTTGCGGGCTTCGTCGTTCACGGCAGGCTGCGCACGACCGACATCACGATGAAGCTGAGATAGAAGGCGAGCGCGATGCCGCCAAACAGCAGAGCCGAGCGGCGGACGCGCCTGCGGCGCTCTGAGTCATGGCCTTCGGCGTTCAATGCTCGGCGCCCCGCGCGATCATGGCTTCCGAAGGAGGCGTCTCCCAGGTGTGGTAGGGGAGCGGTGAGGGCAGCTCCCACTCGAGCCCATGGGCCCCTTCCCAGGCGCGGGCCGGGGCCGGGGCACCGGAACGGACGCACTTGATGATGATGTAGGGGAAGAGCAGCTGCGAGAGGCCGAAGCCGAAGGCGCCGATAGAGGACACCATGTTCCAGTCGGTGAACTGCACGGCATAGTCGGGGATGCGGCGTGGCATGCCGGCGAGGCCGAGGAAGTGCTGCGGGAAGAAGAGTACGTTCACGAAAATGGTCGACAGCCAGAAGTGCCACTTGGCGAGGGTCTGGTCGTACATGCGGCTGGTCCACTTGGGCAGCCAGTAGTAGACGCCGGCCATGATGGCGAAGATGGCGCCGGGCACCAGCACGTAGTGGAAATGCGCTACCACGAAGTAGGTGTCATGGTACTGGAAGTCGGCCGGTACGATGGCGAGCATGAGGCCGGAGAAGCCGCCGATGGTGAAGAGGAAGAGAAAGGAGAGTGCGAACAGCATGGGGGGTTCGAAGGACAGCGAGCCTTTCCACATGGTCGTGCTCCAGTTGAACACCTTCACGCCAGTGGGCACGGCGATCAGCATGGTGGACAGCATGAAAAAGAGCTCGCCGGCGAGCGGCATGCCGACCGTGAACATGTGATGCGCCCATACGATGAACGACAGGAAGGCGATGGAGGCGATGGCGTACACCATGGTCTCGTAGCCGAAGATGGGCTTGCGGGAGAAGGTGGGAATGATCTCGGAGACGATGCCGAAGGCGGGCAGGATGAGGATGTAGACCTCGGGGTGCCCGAAAAACCAGAAAATATGCTGGAACATCACCGGATCGCCGCCACCGGCGGCGGTGAAGAAGGTAGTGCCGAAGAAGTGATCGGTGAGCAGCATGGTGACGGCGCCGGCGAGCACGGGCATGACGGCGATCAAGAGGTAGGCGGTGATCAGCCAGCTCCACACGAACAGCGGCATGCGCAGCAGGCCCATGCTGGGGGCGCGCATGTTCATGATGGTCACGATGACGTTGATGGCGCCGAGGATGGAGGAGGCGCCCATCAGGTGGATGGCGAAGATCATCATGGGGAAGGCGGCGCCGTTCTGCAGCACCAGCGGCGGGTACATGGTCCAGCCGCCGGCGGGACCGCCGCCGGGCACGAACAGTGTCGCGAGCAGGAGGGTGAAGGCGAAGGGCAGGATCCAGAAGCTGAAGTTATTGAGTCGGGGCAAGGCCATGTCGGGGGCGCCCACCTGCAGGGGGATGAGCCAGTTGGCAAGACCAGTCCAGGCGGGCATGACGGCGCCGAAGATCATCAGCAGCGCGTGCATGGTGGTCATGGAATTGAAGAACTGCGGGTCGACGAACTGCAGCCCGGGCTTGAAGAGTTCGGCGCGGATGATCATGGCCATGATGCCGCCGAAAAAGAACATGGTGCCGGCGAACACCAAGTACATCGTGCCGATGTCCTTGTGATTGGTGGCGTACACCCAGCGCCGCCAGCCATGGGGCTTGTGGTCGTGGTGTTCGTCGTGGGCAGCGTGCGTGTGTGCGGCGTGTTCGGCCATGGAATGATCTCTTTGGGTTCAGCCCGCGTGGGGGATCGCGTGCTGTGATGATTGCGCGGTGGGCGGAGCGGCTGTGGCAGGCGCGGCGGCCTGCTTCTGCGCGTTGGCGCTTCCTTGCAGCCAGGCCTTGAAGTCCTCAGGGCTCTTGACGTCGACCACGATGGGCATGAAGCCGTGATCGCGTCCGCAGAGCTCGACGCACTGGCCGCGATAGGTGCCGGTCTTGTCGGCGTCCACCTTGAACCACAGCTCGTTGACGAAGCCGGGAATGGCATCCTTCTTCATGCCGAAGTCCGGCACCCACCAGGCGTGGATGACGTCCGCGCCGGTGATGAGCAGGCGCACTTTGGTGGCGGCCGGCACCACCAGCGGATGGTCGACGTTCAGCAGGTAGTTGGGGATGGTGGTGGGGTCGACGCCGGACATGAGGCGGCGGGCGGCATCGCTTTGGCGGTCGAGGCGCGAGAAGAAATCCACGCCGCTGTCGAGGTACTCGTAGTGCCAGCCCCACTGGAAGCCGGTGACTTTGATGGTGAGCTGGGTGTCGCGGGTGTCTTCGATGGCCACCAGGGTGCGCGCGGCCGGCACGGCCATGGCGATCAGGATGATCACGGGGATAATGGTCCAGACAATCTCGACCTTGGTGTTGTGTACCAGGGTGGTATCCGCCACGGCGCCCTTGGATTTGCGGAAGGCGACCAGCGACCAGATCATGAAGCCGAACACCAGCACGGCAATGATCACGCACACCCAGAAGATAAGCATGTGCAGCCCGTAGATGCGGCGGCTGATGTCGGTGACCCCCTGCCTCATGTTGAGCAGGTGCCAGCCGGACTCGGCGTGAACGGGCGCGGCGAAGGAGTACGCGAGCGCCAAAAGCCAACCAAAAGACTTACGAATCATCGTGTTAAGACCTTAGCAGTGTCGCCATTACGCTCAGAGCGAGGGCGACTCGTTGATGCGGCCGATCAGGCGCGCAAGCCGCCGGGCAAGTCCGCGCCGTTCTTCCTCATTCAGAAAGCTCCCGACCTCAAACCTGCGTCCGTGCGACTCGATGGTGAGTCGGCTGGGATGCAGGCGTGAATCAGGGGCGCGAAGTTTAACCTGTGCCCAATGCCGCGGAAACACGACTTCACCGCGATGAGTGCGATCGAGTGAGGTAATGCGCACTTCGGCGTCGGAAATAGTGATGATTTCATGGTGGTGACGGCGAGCGAGACTGGCTTTCAGGGCCCAGGCGAGCACGGCCATCTCCAGGCCCGCGAAGGGGAGCACGGGCCAGTACCCCAGCCAGGTCATGAGCCCGGCGACGCTGAAGGAGGCGAGGCAGAGGCTGGCGAAGAGCCGCCCGGCGCCCGCGGGGGTCAGGGAGCAGTTGGGGGTGATGTCGATATGTTGCGCTGTGTCCACTCGGCGGGATGGTAGCGCAGGGGAAATATTAAGCAAGTCAGGAGCTTAGCGGCGGAAAAATGGTGTAACAGAAGTCGCGGGCAGGGTGATGCGATCCGGCGCCAGGGGCTCGAAGGGCAGGATGGCGAGCGGCGGACGGCCGAATCGGGCCGCGAGCGTCTCGATGTTCTCGGCGGCGCGCTCGAAGTGAAATTCGACATGATTGCCCACCCAGTCGGAGAGACCTAAGCCGTCCGCTTCGATGGCGCGTGCTGTCAGCATGGCATGGTTGAGACACCCCAGGCGCAATCCGACCACGAGCAGCACCGGCAGGCCCAGCGCCACCGCAACATCCGCCATGGTGTGCCGGGGACCGATGGGTGCGAGCCAGCCGCCCGCCCCTTCCACCACCACGATATCAGCGCAGCGCGCGAGCTCATCGAAGCGCGCGCGGATGAGCTGCAGATCGATGCTCGTCGCGGCATCCCGGGCGCCGATATGGGGTGAGACGGGTGGCGCGAAACAGTATGGGTTGACGGCTTCGTAGGCAGCCTCGACATTGGCCGCGGCGGCGAGCGCTAGCGCATCGGCGTTGCGCCAGCCCGCGGGGGTCTGCTGGGCGCCGGCGGCTACCGGCTTCATGACGGCGACGCGCTGTCCCTGTGCGACCAGCGCGCGCACCAGGGCTACGGACACCACCGTTTTGCCGACGCCGGTATCCGTGCCCGCGATGAATAGACCCTTGGCTTGCATGATCCCCTGGTGCGGCCGATGCGCAGCCTAACCGACTTGGTTCAAACCGCGCAAAACCGGTTCGCTGAGATTGTGATCGTATCCCAGGACACTGAGCGACCCGGTCTGCAGATCGAACCGCCGCCCTTGCTGCGCCGGCAGGTCGATCCATCGGGCGATCAGCATCCGTAAAATGTCGCGGTGCGCGAATAGCATGGCATTGCCCTGCAGCGCCCGCACTCGCGCGATCACCCGGTCCGCTCTCGCGGCAACCTGGGCCACGGTTTCGCCGCCCGGATATCCATCGAGGAAAGGGTTCCAACGCGGCTGCTCTTTGCGGATGTCAGCTGTGCGGCGTCCTTCGTATCCGCCGTAATCCCATTCCATCAAATCCACGTCTACCTCGAGCTTGCCGGCGAACCCCGCCAGCTCCGCCGTGCGGCGGGCGCGAATGAGCGGACTGGCAAGCACTTTGACGACCTGCAGACCGGCGAGACGATTGGCGAGTGCTCGCGCTTCGGCTTCACCTCGCTCGGTCAGGGGAATATCGGCGCGGCCGGTGTGCTGGCCGCTCAGGGACCAGGCGGTTTCGCCGTGGCGTACGAGATAAACATGCGGGAAGGACATTCAAAAATTCCCATTCGTGTTGTGATCCGCTCGACATTCGAGCGGATATGAGTATGATCCAAGGTTATTGCATGTTGCGTCAATTGGTGCTAAAATTTGCTTCAATTGGTGAGATCTATGCCCAAAGCCGAACTCAAGTCCAGGCCCTCTACTCATCCCGGTTTTTCTCAGACCTTCGCAGCCGAGCATGATCGGGAGCGGCTCAGCCTCCCGGCCGTCCGAGGCATGAAGAGCGTGGCCAGGCATTGGGTGCTCAAAGGGCATGAGGCGGCGGCTCTGTTGGATGTTTCGCCCAGCACCTGGGATCGAATGAGCGCCGGCCGGTGGGGTAAATCGCTTTCCCAGGATCAGCTCACACGAGTGTCCGCGCTGGTGGGCGTGTTCAAGGGATTGCACCTGCTTTTTGCGGACGACATGGCGGACCGCTGGGTTCGCTTGCCGAATAAAGGCCCTCTTTTCGACCACCGTACCCCCATAGAGGCCATGATCCAGGGTGGTATCCCGGTGATGCTGGACGTTCGCCGGCATGTCGATGCCCTGCGCGGCGGACTGTAGTCCAGCCACATCGCGGCGGTTCCGTGGACATCGCCTCGCGGGTCGCGCACATCGCGCAGGATCGGACGCTACGCCTTGTTTCGACAGCAAGGCTGCGCGATCCGGTGCTGTTGAAATTGGTGTCCCGCGAGGACCTCGACGCGCTCGCCGAGATCGAGGGCGCTACCAGCGGCCGGTTACGAACGCAAGAGAGTGGCGCCGATAGACTCGACCGCCGCGAGCTGGTATTCGGGATTGCGCACGCCAGTTTCATCAACGCGGCGTTCTGCTACTGGATGCCTCGGGTGCTCAATCGTTTCAATGGCCCGGGGCGCGGGGCTTGGTACGCCGCTTTGACATTGGAGACCTGCACGGCGGAAGTGTCGTTTCACCTGGAAAGGGAGCTCGCGAACGTGAACGATTTCAATGCGACGGTGGACTACACGGAAATGTTCGCGGGCTTCATGGGCGATTTCGTGGATGTTCGCGCCGTAAACCCCAGGCCGGATTTTTTGGATCCGAATCCCGCCACGAGCTATCCGCCCGGCAACCGGTTCGCCGATGCGGTTCGAACCGCGGGGCATTATGGAATCATATATCCCTCCGTCCGGCTCGCCGGTGGAACCTGTTGGGTGGCGCTGGTTCCACACGCGGTCCAGTCAGTGGCGCAGGGACGTGTCATTCGTTTGTGCTGGAGAGGCGGGCCGGGACCTAAGGTGACGATCGTCGGCGAGAAATCCGACGCTGCTACCCCGGCTTAACCCTTATTGCGCCGGCAGGAATGACGATTTCACCTTCCACCGTACGCCTCGAAGGCCGTCCCCCTTGTCCCCACGCAGCCCCAAAGATGACTTCGTATGTTGCCGGCAATGCTTCATCCCTACGCCGCGCTTCATAGGCCTCCTCCATCCGCCTAAATCGCCCGGGTGTCGTAAGCCCACGCGCCCGATCCAGCGCCACATTGTGCGCCCCGATCGTCTTCAGCTCCCGCATCAGGCTGCGCACATCGGGAAACTGACGTTGCATCCGTTCCACATCGAGCACCGGCTCGGCAAGGCCGGCGCGCATCAGCGCGCTGCCCAGATCGTGCATGTCGATGAAATGGTTCACGTGGCTGCCGCTGTCGGCCGCAGCCCAGGCGGCGCGCAGCTCCTGCAATGTCTGCGGGCCGAAAGTGGAGAACACGAACAGCCCTCCTGGCTTGAGCACGCGGCGCACCTCCGCGAATGCGATATCAGGCACCTCACACCATTGCAACATGAGATTGCTGAAAATGAGATCGACCCTGTCTTCGGCGATGGGCAGACGTAGCGCATCGGCGCAGATGCGCTCGAATTGCGTGGCCTCATCGTTCAAATAACGCCGAGCTTCCCGCAGCATGCCGGGCGCAAAGTCCAATGCGACCACCGTGGCGCCTGGATAGGCACGCTTCAGTCCGGCAGTTCCGCGTCCCGTGCCGGACCCCAGATCGAGAATCATCCGGGGCTCGAGCTTGAAGAACTCCAGCCGTGAAAGCAGCTCTTCCCCGACGCTCGCCTGCAATGCCGCGGCGGATTCGTACTGGGCGCTGGCTCGATCGAACGAGTCGCGGATACCCGGACGGTCGAGGAGAAAGGCGTTCTTGGATTCACGGTCGGACATAGGACGAAAGCGCAGGTGCTTCCTTACGGCGCGCCAAGCAAGTAACGCCACGCATCGATCATCTCAATCCCGGCCGGCGGCTCTCGCTCCGCAGCATCGTGCACCACCAGCACCCGTTTTGCCTTCGGCGCCTTGCCGGTCGCCCATTCCAACGCGGCGATCTCGCGCTCCCAGGTCGATGTCTGCTCGACGGAGAGCGTGACGTTGATCAGCGCTTCGGGATTCTCGGCGTTCACCACCAGATCGATCTCCCGCTCGCCGCCGAGATAGGCGAGGTCCTCCCGTTGCCGGCGCCAGTGCAGGAACACCGCCGTCTCGAGCTTGCGGCCCACATCGATCGTTTGCTCCGGAACGAAGGGGTAACCCAGGGCCCAGTCTACGGCATGCAGCTTCTTGGGGTTCATGGCCTGCTTGCGGATCGAGCGCTCCGCCACCGGTAGCGGGAAAATGAGATAGGACTCTTCCAGAAATCCCAGATATCGGTAGAGCGTGTCCTTGGAGAGCTCGTAGCCTTGCGAACGGAAGTCGTTGAAGAGTTTGTGAGCACTCAAGAGTGAGGCGGGCTGGCCGAGGCACTGCTTGAGCAGCTGCCGCAGCACTGCCGGGTTCGAGACCCGATAGCGTTCCACGAGATCCTTGTAGAACACCAGGTCCACGTATTCCTTCAGGATACGCGGGCGCAGATCCGGCTCCGCGAGCACGACCTCAGGCAACCCGCCGATGTTGAGATAGTCGTTGAGCGCCGCCGCCATGCGGCTTTCCGAGGTGCGGGAGTAAGGCTCGTGTTTGAGTCCGTTGAACTCCAGGAACTCCGCGAACGACAGCGGAAATACTTCGTAGGAAATGCTGCGTCCCCGCAGCCCCGTGGCGAGCTCTCGCGCCAGCAGATGGGAGGAGGAGCCGGTGAGAAAGATCTGCGCGTCTTCCGTATCGTGCAGACGCCGCACATAGGTCTCCCAGCGCGGCACGATCTGCACTTCGTCGAAAAAGATGTACTTTTTGCGGGTCGCAAACTCCGGATAGAGCTCCGCGTGCGCCTGCAGGATTCGGTCCAGCTCCCGGGACTTGATCGGCAGCAGCCGGTCGTCCTCGAAATTGAGATAAATCATCTGCCGCCGGTCGATGCCTGAAGCTTCGAGCCGGCGCATGGTCTCGTAGAGAATGTAGGTCTTGCCGCTGCGCCTGATGCCGACCAGGGTGACGACCTTGCCGGTATCGAGCGGAAGCTTAAGCGTACGGGAAGCCGCCTTCGGCCAAGGCCGGGTGGTGTTATAGGCGAGGACGTACTTGAGGCTTTCCTTCTGCACAGGGAAAGGATACCCCTAACCTTTCCTTCCGCACAAGGAAAGGTCTGGAAGCAGCCCCTGAGTGGAGACAGGGCTTATGGAGGGGCGGATTTCGCCGAGCGCCTCGATCAGTGCGTCCACCTGAGCGTCCGTGTGCGCCGCGGACAGCGTAATGCGCAGCCGCGCCGTATCGGGCGGCACCGTGGGCGGGCGGATGGCGGCGACCCAGAATCCGGCGGCCAACAGCTTTTCATGTGCCTGAAGTACAGCCTCTGCACTCCCGATGATCAGAGGCTGGATAGGGGTCTGGGAATCCATCAGCGACAGACCAAGCTCGGCGGTGCCGCGGCGAAAACGCGTCGTCAGAGCCAGAACCCGCTCCCTCCGCCAGGACTCCCGGTCAGCGAGCTCGAGCGCCATGCGAGCTGCGGCAGCCACCGGTTGCGGCAGCGCCGTCGTATAGATGTACGAGCGGGATTTCTGCATGAGGAGTTCGATCAGATCGGCATCGCCCGCGGCGAATGCCCCGAAGCAGCCGAACGCCTTGCCCAGCGTGCCGACTAGGAGCGGTACGTCGTCCGAGCTCAGGCCATGGTGCTCCAGAGTCCCGCGCCCGGTCGGTCCCACTACCCCCAGCCCGTGCGCGTCGTCGACCACCAGCCAAGCGGCGTGTGCGCGACACGCTGTGGCGAGCGCAGGCAGGGGCGCCAGATCGCCGTCCATGCTGAATACCCCATCAGTGGCCACCACTGTCGCGACGTCGGCATGGTTCTGAAGAGCCGCCGCGACAGCGCCCGCGTCATTGTGTGGATAGCGCTTGAAGCTTGCGCCCGATAACCGCGTGGCATCGATCAGTGAGGCATGGCTCAATCGATCCAGCAGCACCCGCTCGCCGCGTCCCGCCAACGCAGTGATGACAGCGAGGTTCGCCATGTAGCCCGTCGAGAAGAGCAGCACGCGTTCGCGACCCGTGTAAATGGCAAGGGATTCCTCGAGCCGCGCGTGCTCAAGACCATGACCTGTGATCAGGTGTGCGGCGCCACTGCCAGTGCCTTCGCGCACGGCGGCAGCGGTCATCGCCTCAGCGAGTTTGGGATGGTGGGCGAGGCCCAGGTAGTCGTTGCCGCAGAAATCGATCAGGGGCCGATCATCGACGATCACCCCGGTACGATTTCCCGATTCCGAATAACGTTCGACGGTGCGCCGGATGCGGCGCAGGTGTTGGCGGTCGAGTGTCGCGAGCGCGGCTTTAACCTCCTGCGGATCGCGGCGCATGGGGCATTGATCCTGAAATCGACCGACAGTTGTCCCCTTCGGGGTCTACTGTTTCGTCGGTGATGCAATGGGCCGCCAATCCTTCAGTGCTCAACCCCAGCCGCGCAAACAGCTGCCGGTCGCGCTCCACATCGGGGTTGCCCGTGGTGAGCAGTTTCTCGCCATAGAAAATCGAGTTCGCGCCCGCCATGAAGCACAGCGCTTGAAGCTCATCGCTCATGGCCTCGCGACCCGCCGAGAGCCGCACATGGGCTTGCGGCATCAGTATCCGCGCCACTGCGATGGTGCGTACGAAGTCGAACGGGTCAATGGGCGCGCGGCCATGCAGCGGCGTGCCCGGCACCTGCACCAGGTTATTGATGGGCACGCTTTCGGGATGCTCCGGCAGATTGGCCAGCGTCAGCAGCAGTTGCGCGCGATCGGTGGGCGTCTCGCCCATACCCACGATGCCGCCGCAGCACACCTTCATGCCCGCTTCGCGCACCGCCGCCAGCGTGTTCAGCCGGTCCTCGTACGTGCGCGTGGTGATGATCTCACTGTAGAACTCCGCCGAGGTGTCGAGATTGTGGTTGTAGTAGTCGAGGCCGGCATCTTTCAGCTCCTGCGCCTGCGCGGTGTTGAGCATGCCGAGTGTGGCGCAGGTCTCGAGGCCGAGGGCGCGCACCTCGCGAATCATTTGCGCAATCGCGGCGAGATCTTTCGCCTTCGGCGAGCGGTAGGCCGCGCCCATGCAAAACCGTGTCGCGCCGGCCGCCTTCGCCCGCTCCGCGGCATCGCGGACCTGGGCCACCTCCATCAGCGCCTCGCGCTCGACACCGGTGTCATAGCGCACGCTCTGCGGACAGTACGCGCAGTCCTCGGGACAGGCCCCGGTCTTGATGGACAGTAGCGTGCTCATCTGCACGGTGCTGGGAGCGTGGTGCGCGCGGTGGACCTGCTGCGCCTGAAACAGCAGATCCACAAAGGGTAGCGCGAAAAGGGACTGGACTTGCGGCAGCGTCCAGTCGTGGCGGATAGGGGCGCGGGGGGATGAAATCATGGCGGGATGTTCGAGGGACGATCGATCCATGTCAACCCGAAAGGCTTATTTATGTCGACAATTGCCCGAGCACGCGTTTCCGGTATCCGGTCGTGTTGAAATAGGGAGGTGCTCCATTTACGGATTCGAGCGTTATCTATTCTTTCCGTCCGTCGCCACGGCAGCCTATGAACGATAAAAACCTCTCAATCGACACTTCGTCCCCCGTAAGGCACCGTTCGCGGCTCGCCAGTTTATTTATCGTGCTTGTGGGCCTGGGCCTTCTCGGTACGCTGGGCTGGTATCTCGCCCACCGTAACGCGGCGAATCCAGGGCCGAGGGCGGGGAATCGGGTGCGGCCGAGCGCTACCGTCGGCTTTGCCGCAGCGAAAAATGCGGACATCCCGATTCGCCTGGAAGCGCTAGGCACGGTCACTCCCCTCGCTGTCGCCACGGTACGTCCGCAGGTATCGGGGGTGCTGACACAAATTCTTTATCAGGAGGGTCAACGGGTGGAGCGCGGTGAGGCGCTGGCGCAGATCGATCCGCGACCGTTCCAGTTGGCGCTCGATCAGGCCACGGGACAGCTAGCACGCGATGAGGCGCAACTCATCAATGCACGGGTGGTGCTCGAGCGCGACCGCAACCTGCTGGCGCAGGACTCCATCGCTCAGCAGGATGTCGACACCCAGGCCGCGACCACGAAACAGTTGGAGGGCACGGTGGAAGCGGATCGCGCCGCGGTGGGAACGGCGCGTTTGAACCTGGCTTACAGCCGCGTTACGGCGCCGATCGGCGGACGGGTCGGGCTGCGACCCGTCGACATCGGCAATACCGTCTCCACCTCCGACACCACCGGCATTGCCACCATCACTCAGGTTGCGCCCATCGATGTGGTGTTCACTCTGCCGGCGGACAGTGTCACCGCGGTCGAGGAGCGCGTGAAGGCGAAGGCGGCATTACCCGTGACCGTGCTCGATCGTACCCGGGCGAATGTGCTGGGTCTGGGCACGTTCCTCACACTCGACAATCAAATCGACTCGCAAACGGGCACGGTGCGGGCCAAGGCGCGCTTCACCAACGAGCAGGGCACTCTGTTTCCCAATCAGTTCGTCAATGTGCAGGTGCAGCTCAATGTGGTGCAGAACGCCATCGTGGTGCCGGCCGCGGCGATCCGTCACGGGCCGCGCGGCGATTTTGTCTATGTCATCGCCGCCGACCACACGGCGCATATCCGCTATGTGAAGCTCGGGCCGGCGATCGATGACCGCGCTTCGATCAGCTCGGGCCTCAAGGTCGACGAGCAGGTGGTGACCGAAGGCGGCGATCGCCTGACCGACGGCAGCACGGTGCGGCTGCCGGGGCAGAAGGTCGGTGGCGCCGGTCCCGGTCAGTCACAGCAGCCCGGGCGCCACGGCCGGCGTCACAAGCCCTCGGGAGACTCAGGCGGATGAGTCCCTCGCGGCCCTTCATTCTGCGGCCTGTCGCGACCTCATTGTTCATGGTCGCGATCGTGCTGGGTGGGCTCGTGGGACTGCACTTTTTGCCATTGTCCGCGCTGCCGGAAGTGGATTACCCGACCATCCAGGTGCAGACGCTGTATCCCGGCGCCAGTCCCGAGGTCATGAGCTCGACGGTGACCGCGCCGCTCGAGCGGCAGCTCGGGCAGATGCCCGGTCTCAAACGCATGTCGTCCATCAGCGCCGCCGGCGCCTCGGTGATCACGCTGCAATTTGGCTTGCAGCTGACGCTCGATGTGGCCGAGCAGGAAGTGCAGGCGGCGATCAACGCCAGCGGCTCGCTGCTGCCGGTGGATCTGCCGGCGCCACCCGTGTACGCCAAGGTGAACCCGGCCGATGCGCCCGTGCTGACTCTCGCCATCACCTCGCAGACGCTGCCGCTGACCGAGGTGCGCAATCTCATCGAGACGCGGCTGGCGCAGAAAATTTCCCAGATCGCCGGAGTGGGCCTCGTGAGCTTGAGCGGCGGGCAGCGTCCGGCCATCCGCATCCAGGCCGACACCCAGCACCTGGCCTCGATCGGTCTGAGTCTCGATCAGCTGCGCACCACCATCGATAACGCCAATGCCAATGGGGCCAAAGGCAGCTTTGACGGACCCACGCGCTCCTACGCCATCGATGCCAACGACCAGCTGCTCACCGTGGACGATTACCGCCGGCTGATCGTGGCGTATCGCGACAACGCGCCGGTGCATTTGCAGGACGTGGCCGACATCGTCGAGAGCGCCGAGAACGTCAAGCTCGGCGCCTGGGAGAACGCTACGCCTGCCATCATTCTCAATGTGCAGCGCCAGCCGGGGGCGAATGTCATCGCCACGGTCGATGCCATCAAGGCGCAATTGCCGCAGCTACAGGCCTCGCTCCCCGCCGCGCTGCAAGTGCATATGCTGACCGACCGCACCGTCGGGATTCGCGCCTCGGTGCGCGATGTGGAGATCGAACTGGTGGTGGCCATTGCGCTCGTCGTGCTGGTGATTTTTCTCTTCCTGCACAGCACGCGCGCCACGGTGATCGCAAGCCTCGCGGTGCCGATCTCGCTCATCGGCACCTTTGGCGTGATGTACTGGCTGGGCTACAGCCTCAACAATCTCACCTTGATGGCGCTCACCATCGCCACCGGTTTCGTGGTCGACGATGCCATCGTGATGATCGAGAACATCTCCCGCTACCTCGAAGCGGGCGAGAAGCCATTGCAGGCGGCGCTCAAGGGCGCGCAGCAGATCGGATTCACCATCATCTCCCTGACGGTGTCGCTGATCGCGGTGCTCATTCCCTTGCTGTTCATGGGCGATGTGGTCGGACGGCTGTTCCGCGAGTTCGCGGTCACGCTGGCGGTGACTATCGTCATCTCGGCCGTGGTGTCGCTGACCCTGACCGCATCCCTGTCCGCACAATGGCTGCGCAATGAGCCACACGTGCCGCCGAGCGGCATCGGGAGGCGCTGGCAGCTGGCCTTCGACCGGCTCATCGCACGCTACGATCGGGCGCTGCAGTGGGTGCTGAATCGCGAGCGACCGGTGCTCATCGTGGCCGTGGCGACGCTGCTCTTCACGGCGCTGCTCTACATCGTCATTCCCAAGGGACTCTTTCCGACGCAGGATACCGGGCAGTTGCAGGCGCAGGTGCGCGCGCGGGAGTCCGTGTCGTTCGACCGCATGGCGCAACTGCAGCAGCAGATGGGCCAGGCCATCCTGAAAGACCCGGACGTCGCTTCCCTGAGCTCCTTCATCGGCGTGGACGGCACCAACACCACGGCGATCAATTCCGGCCGGATGCTGATCAATCTCAAGCCGCACGGCGACCGCGGCAATCTCGCGGACACGCTGGAACGGTTGCGCGAGGATACGGCCGGCGTCGCGGGCGCCACGCTCTATCTGCAACCGGTCGAGGATTTGACCATCGATGCGGAGACCGGTCCCACGCAATACCGGTTTGCCCTGGAAGGCTCGGACCCGGAGCAGATCGCGCAGTGGACGGCGCGGCTGGCCGGCGAGCTGCAGCAGGTGCCGCAGCTGCGCAATGTGACCTCGGACGCGACATCGCAGGGTCTTGCCGCCCTGGTGTCCATCGATCGCGATACCGCATCGCGGCTATCCATCAGCGCGGCCACCGTCGATGAGGCGCTGTACAGCGCCTTCGGCCAGCGCATCATCTCGACCATTTTCACCGATACCAATCAATATCGCGTGATTCTCGAGCAGAAGCCGGGCGTCGTCACGACCCCGCAGCGTCTGGGGCTGGTGCAGGTGCAGACGGCCTCGGGAAAGCCCACGCCGCTGACGGCGATTGCCAGCGTGCACGAGCAGAGCGCTGCGCTGCAGGTAAGCCGTGTAGGACAATTTCCCGCCGCCACCATTGGTTTCGATACGGCGCCGGGTGTTTCGCTGGGCCGCGCCGTGGATGAGATCCGCGCGGCGGAACAGGCCATCGCCGTGCCCGGCGGCATCACTACCACTTTCCTGGGCGCGGCGAATGCCTTCCAGGCCTCGCTGCAGAACGAGCTCTGGTTGATCCTCGCGGCCATTGTCTGCGTGTACATCGTGCTGGGTGTGCTCTACGAGAGCTACATCCACCCGCTCACCATCCTCTCCACGCTACCGTCGGCTGGAGTGGGGGCACTTCTGGCACTGCTGCTCACCGGCAGCGACCTGGGCGTGATCGGCATCATCGGCATCATTCTTCTGATCGGCATCGTCAAGAAGAACGCCATCATGATGATCGACTTCGCCATCGAGGCGGAGCGCGGCGAGGGTAAAAGCCCGCGCGCCGCGATTCATGAGGCGGCGCTGCTGCGCTTCCGGCCCATTCTCATGACCACTCTGGCGGCCTTGTTCGCGGCCGTTCCGCTGATGCTGGGATTCGGACAGGGGTCGGAGCTGCGCCGGCCGCTCGGCGTCGCGATCTTCGGCGGTCTGATCTTAAGCCAGCTGCTGACGCTGTTCACCACGCCCGTGATCTATCTGGCCTTCGACCGGCTGACGAAGCGAGTCAAGCTCGACACGCCTGCCCCGGCGGCCGATCCGCAGCCTGCACCGCCATGAATCTCTCCGCGCCCTTCGTCCGCAGGCCCGTCGGCACGGCGCTGCTCACCTCGGGACTGATTCTCGCCGGCATCGGCGCCTTCTTCGTGCTGCCGGTCTCACCGCTCCCGCAGGTGGACTTTCCCACCATCTCGGTGAGCGCGAGCCTCCCTGGCGCCAGTCCCGAGACCATGGCGAGCAGCGTGGCGACACCGCTCGAGCGGCGGCTGGGGGTGATCGCCGACGTCAATGAGATGACCTCATCGAGCTCGCGTGGCCGCACACAGATCACCCTGCAGTTCAACCTGGACCGCGACATCGATGGCGCGGCGCGCGACGTGCAGGCCGCGATCAACGCGGCACGAGCGGACCTGCCTGCCACCCTGCGCGCCAATCCGACCTATCGCAAAGTCAATCCCTCCGATGCGCCCATCATGATTCTCGCGCTCACCTCGCGCACGCGCTCACCCGGGCAGATCTACGATTCGGTCTCCAATATCCTGCAGCAACGGCTGCTGCAGGTCTCCGGGGTGGGCGATGTGGAGCTAGGGGGCGGCTCGCTGCCCGCGGTGCGGGTGGAGATCGTGCCTTTTGCGCTGTCCCACTATGGCATCAGTCTCGAGGATATCCGCACCGCGCTCAACTCCGCCAATCCCAATCGTCCCAAGGGCACGATCGAGAACGGCACGCTGCGCTACCAGCTCTATACCAACGACAACGGCCGTCTGGCCGCGAACTATCGCAACCTGGTGATTGCCTGGCGCAACGGCGCGGCCGTGCGTCTGAGCGATGTGGCCGAGGTCGATGACAGCGTCGAGGACATCCACACGCTCGGTCTTTTCAACGGCGAGTCCGCGGTCGTGGCCATCGTCACCCGCCAGCCCGCGGCCAACATCATCGCCACCGTGGATGCGGTGAAGGCCATCCTGCCGCAGCTGCGCGCGGACCTGCCGCAGGATGTGAATCTCGAGATCGCATCGGATCGGACCACCACCATTCGCGCCTCGCTGCATGAGGTCGAGGTGACGCTGCTGATCGCGCTGCTGCTGGTGGTGCTGGTGGTCAGCCTGTTTCTCACCAGCGCCCGGGCCACGCTGGTGCCCGCCGCCGCCGTGATCGCGTCGCTCCTCGGCACGCTCGGCGTCATGTACCTGGCAGGCTACAGTCTCAACAATCTGTCGCTGATGGCATTGACCGTCGCCACCGGCTTCGTGGTCGACGATGCCATCGTGGTGCTCGAGAACGTCGCGCGCCATCTCGAGGCGGGCATGAATCGCTTCGAAGCGGCGCTCCTGGGCGCGCGCGAGGTGGGATTCACCGTGCTGTCGATCAGCCTGTCGCTGGTGGCGGTGTTCATTCCGCTCCTCTTCATGGGCGGCATCGTCGGCCGGCTGTTCCGCGAGTTCGCCGTCACGCTGTCCACGGCGGTGCTGATCTCACTGGTGATCTCGCTCACCACCACGCCCATGATGTGCGCCTTTCTATTGAGGCCGCAGCAGACGGAGCGGCCGCCGGGCAGGCTGGCGCGCGGCGCGAAGCGGGTGTTCGATCGCACGCTCGCGGGCTACGGGCGCATGCTCGACTGGTCGCTGGCCCACGCGCCGGTGATGATTCTGCTGCTGATCGGCATTGTGGCGCTGAACGTCTACCTCTTCATCACGGTGCCCAAGGGATTTTTTCCCGAGCAGGACACCGGCCAGCTGAACGGCGGCCTGCGCGCGGACGCGAGCATTTCCTTTCAGGCCATGCAGGAGAAGCTCAAGAAGCTCGTTGCCATCATCCGTCGCGACCCGGCGGTCGTGACCGTGGTGGGATTCACCGGCGGCTCCCGGCCCGGCGGCGGTTTCCTGTTTGCCACGCTCAAACCCGCTGCCGAACGCAAGGAGGACAGCGCCACGGTGATCGGGCGTCTGCGGCCGCAGCTGGCGCGGGTCACCGGTGTTTCGCTGTTTCTCAATCCCGTGCAGGATGTGCGCGCGGGCGGCCGCCAGTCCAATTCGACGTATCAGTACACATTACAGAGCGATGACCTCGCGAGCCTGCGCCAGTGGGCGCCGCGCTTGGCCGACAGCATGAAACAGCAGCCGGTGCTGACCGACATCGACACCGATCAGGAGGATCACGCGGTCGAGACCTACCTCGACATCGATCGCGCCAGTGCCGCGCGTTTCGGCATCGCGCCCCGCGACATCGATAACGTGCTCTACGACGCCTTCGGGCAGCGCCAGGTCTCAACGCTCTACACCAGTCTCAATCAGTATCACGTGATCATGGAAGTGGCGCCGCGCTATGCGCAGTCGCCCGAATCGCTGAACGATGTCTACGTGCCGGCGCACGGCACGAATGCCAGCGCCGCAGCCACGTCCACGGCCGCGAGCGCCTCCCTGCCGCTGCCCTCGCGCGATCCCACCACAGGCTCGGCGATCAGCGCGGCCGCCGCACCCATGGTGCCGCTCTCGGCCTTCGCGCATTTCTCCGATAGCGCCGCGCCCGCCTCGCTCAATCACCAGAACACCTCGCTGGCCACCACTATCTCCTTCAACATGGCGCCGGGGCGCTCGCTGAGCGATGCGCAGAAGGCCATCGAGCAGGCTATCGCCGACACCGGCATGCCCACGAGCGTGCACGGCAGCTTTCAGGGCACCGCCAAGACCTTCCAGGAATCCGTGAGCGATGAGCCGCTGCTGATCGCGGCGGCGCTGTTCGCCATTTATATCGTGCTGGGCATTCTCTATGAGAGCTACGTGCACCCGCTGACCGTGCTGTCCACCCTGCCTTCCGCCGGCATCGGCGCGGTGCTGGCGCTGATGCTGTTCAACATGGAATTCTCCATCATCGCGCTGATCGGCGTGATCCTGCTGATCGGCATCGTGAAGAAGAACGCCATCCTGATCATCGATTTCGCGCTCGAGGCGCAGCGCACGCGCGGCCTGACCCCGCGCGAGGCCATCCGCGAGGCGGCGCTGCTGCGTTTCCGGCCCATTCTGATGACGACGCTGGCCGCCGCGCTCGGCGCACTGCCGCTGGCGATCGGTTTCGGCGAGGGCGCGGAGCTGCGCCGCCCGCTGGGTGTTGCGATTGTCGGAGGATTGCTGGTGAGCCAACTGTTGACGCTGCTGACCACTCCCGTGGTCTATCTTTATCTAGACCGCCTGAGCGGCCGGCGCATGCTGCGCAGGGCGGGCCCGCTGGCCGCCGCCACTCTTGCGGTGTCTGGCTGTGCCATCGGTCCACGCTATCACCGGCCCGAGGTCGCGACCCCGGCGCAGTACAAGGAGGCGGTCGCTCAAACCACGGAGGCGACGCAACCTCAGGAATGGTGGACGCTGTTTGGCGATGACACACTGAATGATCTCGAGCGGCAGGTCGTCGTCTCCAATCAGAATCTCGCGGCTTCGGAGGCCGCTTACCGGCAGGCGCTGGCCGTGATCCGCGAGCAGCGCGGGGCGTTGCTGCCGGTGGTCACGCTGGACGGTGGCGTGACGCGCGCGGGCGGGGCGAACCGCAGCGGCAACGTCATCACCTCCGGCGGGGGCTCAGGCACCGTTACGACGAGCAGCCGCAGCTCGCAGATCTACCAGGCCAGCGCCGGCGCGAGCTGGGAGATCGATCTATGGGGGCGTTTGCGCCGCCAGCTCGAGAATGCCCACGCGCTGGCCGATGCCAGTGCCGCGGATCTGGCCTTCGCGCGTCTGTCCATCCGCGGCCAGCTCGCCACCGCCTACCTGCAATTGCGCGAGGTGGGTGCGGAGCAGCGTCTGGTGACGCAGACAGTGGAGGCCTACGGCCGCTCGCTGCAGATCGTGCAGAACCGCTACAACGCCGGTGCCGCGGCCAAAACCGATCTGCTGCAGGCGCAGACGCAGCTTGCGAATGCGCAGGATCAGGGCGTGGCGCTCGCTTTGCAGCGTGCGCAGCTCGAGCATGCGATCGCCGCGCTGATCGGCAAGACCGCCGGTGATTTCACCGTGGCTGCGGTCGAGGATTGGCATATACCGGTGCCGGATATCCCCGCCGGGGTGCCCTCCACTCTGCTGCAGCGCCGTCCGGACATTGCCGCGGCCGAGCGTCGCGTGGCTGCGGCTAATGCCAGCATCGGCGTTGCGGAGGCCGACTACTTCCCCTCTTTGACGCTCGATGGCACCTATGGCTTCCTGTCGACCTCGCTCGGCAGCCTGTTCAAAAGCTCCTCGGAGTCGCACTCGGCCAGCGCCTCGCTGGCGGAAACCCTGTTCAACGGCGGCGCCCGGCGGGCGCAGGTCGCCGGGGCGCGCGCGGCCTACGATCAAACGGTGGCCGAGTACCGCCAGACCGTGCTGACGGCCTTTCAGAATGTGGAGGATCAGCTGGCCGCGTCCAACCTGCTGGCGAAGCAGTACGAGCTGCGCCGCCAGGCTTCCGGGGCGGCGGATGAGGCAGAGCGCCTGACACAGATTCAGTATAAGGCGGGTACCATCAGCTACACGGATGTAGTTGTTGCCCAGACCGCCGCGCTGACGGCGCGCCGCTCTCTAGCGGAGCTGGCGCTGTCGCGCCAGACCACGGCGGTGTCGCTGGTGACGGCGCTGGGTGGGGGATGGGAGCGGTAAGCGAATCCGTCATGTTCGTCATAGGGGAATAAACCTGCCGGCCGGCAGGTCCTATACTCGTGTCTCTATGGATGACAAGCGCAGCAGATTCGAGGCTCTCGCCTTGCCGCACCTCGATGCGGCCTACAACCTGGCCCGCTGGCTTGGGTCTTCGCCGGCCGATGCGGACGACATCGTGCAGGAAGCGATGCTGCGCGCGTTCCGCGCGTTTGACTCGCTGCGCGGCAGCAATGTCAAACCCTGGTTGCTCGCCATCGTGCGGAATTGTTTTTTGAATGCGAAAGCGGCCAGCGGGCGCGGCGGCGTGCCGTTACCGGCCGAGGACGAAACAACGATCGAAGATCCTTTGACCGGCGCCGCGCCCGATCCCGAATCCGTGGCCATAGACGCCGATCATCGGCGGCATCTCGCGGCGCTCATGGCGTCGTTGCCGCGGGAGTTCCGCGAAGCACTGCTGTTGCGCGAAGTAGAGGATCTCTCCTATCGGGAGATCGCGACGGTCACGAACACGCCCATCGGCACGGTCATGTCGCGCCTGGCGCGCGCCCGCGCCTTGTTGAAAGAACGTTGGCTGAGCGAGGTGGAAGGAGCACAGCATGAAACGTGAGCCGCCTCCGTCGCTGCGCGATGAGCTACCGTATTTCCCCGCGTCCGAGGCATTGCAGGCGCGCGTGCGTCAGGCTTTGGATTCGGAGCGGGCTGCGCAAACGCCGTCGGCGGATTTCAAATCACGCCGCCGCCCCTCGTTTTGGTGGGGCGCACTCTCGGGCGCGCTTGCCGCCGCGATCGGCACGGTTTTCCTGGTCCTGCCGCGCCCGAACAATGTGCTCGTCGAGGATTTGACCAGCGCGCACCTGCGCTCGCTGCTGCCGAATCATCTGTTGGATGTCGTCTCCACGGACCAGCACACCGTGAAGCCATGGTTTGCAGGCCACGCGGACGTGTCGCCGCCGGTCGTCGATCTGACGCGGGAAGGCTATCCCTTGATCGGCGGCCGGATCGATTACGTCGCCGGCCGGCGCGCGGCGGTCGTCGTTTACCGGCACGGCCCGCATCTCGCCAATGTATTTGTGTGGGCGGATGACGGTACGACGCTGCCTCGTCAGGCCATGCGGAACGGCTATCGCACCGCCTGTTGGCACAGCGGCAATCTTGCCTTCTGCGCCGTCGCGGACATGGCGGAAAAAGAGCTCGATACGCTCACGCAGCTGCTCAAGTCGCCACCGAAATCCTGACAACCGGGAATAAAACCGCGCCTGCGCCGGTCTTGGCACCATAAACCCAAGCGGAGGCCCTATGTCCCAGCAGGATTCAGTCGATACCGCGCGCCGCGGCGCACTCAAATGTCTGGCCTTTGGCGGTGCGGGCACCTTGTTTGCCTTGTCCGGCGGCGTATTCACGCCCATCGACCTGGCGGTCGCCGCTGAAACCCAGCGCAAGCAAGCGCCAGCCGGCGCGCTGTCGTTCGTCCAATTGAGCGACACACATATTGGATTCAACAAGGCGGCGAATCCGGACGTCGCGGGAACGCTGCGGCAAACCATTGCCTTGGTCAATGCGCTGCCTCAGCCGCCCGCGTTGATCATTCATACGGGCGATATCACCCACCTTTCGCGGGCGGATGAGTTCGACATCGCTTCGCAGTTGCTGTCGGGGCTGCGTACGAGCGAGCTGCACACCGTGCCGGGCGAGCACGATCTCGCCGACGCTTCCGTCAGCGAATATTTCAACCGTTTCGGCAAGCCTTCCGGTCGCAAGGGGTATTACAGCTTCGATCATGCCGGTGTGCATTTCATCGCGCTGATCAACGTGCTCAATTTCAAGCCCGGCGGTCTTGGCGCGCTGGGCAGCGAGCAGCTCGCATGGTTGGAGAGTGACCTCAAAGCACGTTCCGCGAGCACCCCTATCGTGGTATTCGCGCATATGCCTTTGTGGAGTATTTATGAGCCCTGGGGTTGGGGCACGGCGGACGCGCAGCAGGCACTTGGGCTTTTGCGGCGCTTCGGCTCGGTCACGGTGTTGAACGGCCACATTCATCAAATCGTGCAGAAAGTGGAAGGGCAGATCACTTTTCACACGGCGCGTTCCACGGCTTATCCTCAGCCCGCGCCGGGCGCGGCCGATGCGCCCGGTCCTCTGCAGGTTCCGTCGGAACAATTGCCGCGCATGCTGGGGCTCACTTCAGTCAGTGTCACGCATCATCCGGCCACCGCTTCGCTGAACGACGCCACCTTGGCTTCCGCGCCAACCGCAGCCTCGGTTTCCATCAAAGGTATGCAGTTCCAGCCTTCGTCGCTTACCGTTCCCGTCGGTGCAAGCGTCACTTGGAATAACCTGGACGGCGAGCCGCATACGGTCGCAAGCGCCACCGGCGTGTTCCGCTCCGGTGCGCTCGACCAGAACGACAGTTTCACACAAAAATTCGACAAGTCCGGCGTTTACCCTTATATCTGCGCCATTCACCCGCAGATGGCGGGTACCGTGATCGTCGAGTGAGCGCCTTCGCGCCGCGCTGACTCCAGCCCGGCACGCGTAGCGACGCGCGGCGGGAGGTTTGAGACGTTGACAGTTTCAGCGCCGCTGCGCAGCTTGCCCGCGGGCATCTGGGCGCTTGGTATCGGCTCGCTGTTCATGGATGTCTCCTCGGAGATGATCCATAGCCTGTTGCCGGTGTTTTTGACTACGGTGCTCGGCGCCTCGGTGGCCACCGTGGGATTCATCGAAGGCGTCGCCGAAGCGACGGTGGCCATCACCAAGGTGTTCTCCGGCGTGGTAAGCGACCGAATCGGCAAACGCAAACCGATCGTGGTGTTTGGCTATACGCTGGCCGCGTTGACTAAGCCCATCTTCCCGCTGGCCCAGACCGTGGCCTGGGTGTTTGGCGCGCGCTTCATCGACCGGGTCGGCAAAGGCATTCGCGGTGCGCCGCGCGATGCCTTGATCGCGGACATCACGCCACCGCAGCTGCGCGGCGCGGCTTATGGATTGCGTCAGGCGCTCGATTCCGTCGGTGCCTTCTTTGGGCCTCTATTGGCTGTCGTATTCATGCTGTGGTTCGCCAATGATTTGCGGGCGGTGATGTGGATCGGTGCGCTGCCGGCTTTCATGGCGGTGGCCGTGCTGGCGGTCTACGTGCGCGAGCCCGAGCGGAATCCGACATCCACGGTAGCGCCTTCTCCCAAAATCAATGCAGCGGAATTGAGACAGCTGTCTTCTCACTATTGGCTCATTGTCCTGCTTGGCGGAGTATTCACACTGGCGCGGTTCAGCGAAGCGTTCCTCGTGCTGCGCGCGCAAAACGTCGGCCTGGCGATCGGCTACGTGCCGCTCGTGATGATCGTCATGAACGTGGTTTACGCGGGGCTGGCGTATCCGGCGGGCGCTGCAGCCGATCGAATGAGCGCGCGTGCGCTCCTGCTAGTCGGATTGGCGGTGTTGATCGTCGCGGATACTTTGCTGGCGCTCGCTTCGTCACCGGCATTGGTCTTTTCAGGCGCGGCGCTTTGGGGGATTCATATGGCGCTCACGCAAGGCCTGTTCTCGAAGCTCGTGGCGGACGCCGCCCCAGGCCAACTGCGTGGCACGGCGTTTGGATTGTTCAATCTGGCGAGCGGCGCAGCGCTTTTGTTGGCGAGCGTGATCGCCGGTGAGTTGTGGAATGTGCTGGGTCCCCCGGCGACATTCTTCGCCGGTGCCGGCTTTGCGGCGCTCACCGCAGCGGGACTCCTGGCCTACAGACTCAAAACGGGTGCTGTCACGAAACGTTAGCGCCTCTTGAACAGCGGCAGGGTCTAAAGCAGGCTGAGCTGCGGATCGACTGGCTTGGGCATGGGCCGATTCACCTTCTGCTGTCTGAGCAGCTCGGCTTCGATGTCCTTGAGGAACGGAGACGGGTCGAGATTTTGCGTCCGGCCGCGCCAATTTCGTTTGAGCGCACGGGTAAGGATCAGGCGGTCCTGGGCGCGGGTCATGCCTACATAGAACAAACGCCGTTCCTCGGCCAGCACCGCTGGACCGGGAACGCTCCAGTAAAGAGGCAGAATGCCGTCTTCGAGGCCCACGATGAAGACCACCGGAAACTCGAGGCCTTTGGAAGCGTGCAGGCTCAGCAGGGAAACGCGGTCGGCCCGGGCATCGAAAGCATCGATGTTCGCGACGCCCACCGTAATCGAGTCTTCCGTGTTTTCTTCCCGCTCGAGGCGCGGATCATGGCCGTGCTGTTTGAACGGCATGCCGGAGCGCTCGAAGGCTTCGCGCAGCGCGCCGGCCTGCGCATTGGTGCGATAGAGCACGGCGAAGTCCGCGAAGCCCAGATTCTCGGCCGTCCGCCCCGTCGAGCGGCCGCTGTCGATGGAGAAGAAGCTGTGGCCGCCGATCAGCCGCTCGACCGTTTGAATCACGAATTCCGCTTCGGCCTTATCCGTGGGAGCGGTATGGATGTCGATATGCTCGTACATCTCGCGCACCACTTCGGCGAAAGGCTCAGCGTCGCCCGAGGCGATGACCTGCGAGGCGGCGGTGACGATGGTGCCGCTGGAGCGATAATTGCGCTTGAGAACGATAACCGCTGCTTGCGGATAATCCTGTTTGAACCGCTCGAAGCAATTCGCATCCGCGCCGCGGAAGCCGTAGATGGCTTGATTCGGATCTCCGATCGCGCACAGGTTCGCCGCTGTTGGCGGCGCGAGCAGCGTCAACAGGCGGTACTGCTGCTCGTCCACGTCCTGAAACTCGTCGACCGAAATCCAACGGTACAAGTCGCGATAATGAGCGGCGAGGCCGGGATCCGCAGACAGAGCCTGCAGCGTCAGCCCGATCAGGTCGTCGAAATCGATCCAATTTCTGAACGCCAGCATTTGCTGGTACGCGCAGATCGACTGCCCGCCTTCGTCGGACAAGGGTTGCTGGGTCCGTTTGGCCTTGGAGATCGCACGCAGCAAGGTCGCAGCCTTACGGGCCGAAATCTGCAAGCTTTCCGCCAGCGCCGCGGCACGGTCTTCCTCGCTCGCCACCTCAAAGCCGCGCTGCAGCCCCGCCGCTTGCGGGTGGGCTCGCAGGATATCGAGACCCAGCGAGTGGAAAGTGTGAATAGGAATGCGATCTGCCACGCCGGGGATCATTCCCGCGAGCCGTTCCTTCATTTCCAGCGCCGCACGGCGCGTGAAGGTGATGGCAAGGCACTGCTCGGCGGGGACCTCATGGCTGCCGATCAGATGAGCGATGCGATGTGTCAAAGTGCGGGTCTTGCCCGAGCCCGGCCCGGCGACGATGAGCAACGGACCTTCGATCGTCTCCACGGCCGCACGCTGCTCAGCGTCGAGACCTGTGGGCTTTTCAGGCACAGGCAACAGCGTCGCCGACTCGATCGCGTTCGTTTGCCGGTGCGCCTTGGACGCTGCTCGCTCAGGCTGTGTCACCGCCATATCGAACAAAACCCCGCCTCGCGCCAGCTTCTGCAGCTCGTGCTCCTCGAACAGGCGGATCACACCGTATTCGCCGTCATAGCCCGCATCGCGGATCACCTGGCCGGCGCGCAAGCGGGTAATCGCCTCGGCCAGGATTGACGAGCCCGCCCGGGCGATATCTTCGGTGGGAATGGAACGCAGGATTTCCAGCTCCGCGCCCAGTGTATCGATCAAGCGGTCATAGTGGCGGGTCACAGCCTTGCTCGCGGGCCCGCACGACTCAATCTCCGAGAGCACCTCGGGCAGCGGTACGAGGCTCGTCACTTCGCCGGCGGTGGGCGGCGGAGCAACCTCCGTCTCGCTGCGATCTGCGAGCGCCTCGATACGATTCAACACCCCTATGGTGAGTGGCTGACCGCATACGGGGCAACGGTTATCGTGCTCGGCCGATTGTTCCGGCGTGAGTCGCACCCCACATTTGCGATGTCCGTCGAGGTGGTACTTGCCTTCCTCCGGGAAAAATTCCACCGTGCCGACATAACCGTCGCCCGTCTCCAGCGCTTTGCGGATCGAAAAGTAATCCATATCGCCATTGAACAGCGTGGTCTCGCGTCCGAGCTTGCCGGGCGAGTGCGCATCGGAATTCGAAACCAGCCGGTAGCGGTCAAGCTGCGACAGGCGCCAGTTCATCGCCGGGTCGGAAGACAGGCCCGTCTCGAGCGCGAACACATGGTCCGAGAGGTCCCGGTAGCACTCATCGACGGAGTCGAAGCCCGCCTTGGAGCCCAACACCGCGAACCACGGCGTCCAGATATGCGCCGGCACCAGATAGGCCTCCGGATTCGCCTCGAGCGCGATCTCCAGCAGGTCGCGCGAGTCGAGCCCGAGGATCGGCCGGCCGTCAGCCGTGATGTTGCCGATTCGCGCCAGCCGCGCATTGATGCGCTCGGCCGTGGCTATATCCGGCGCGTAGAGCAGATGATGAATCTTGCGAGTCATCGGCCCTTTTTTGTAGATCGTGGAGATTTCCACCGAGAGCATGAAGCGCACTGGCGTGTGGCAGGCCGCTGGCAAGCGTCCTGCGATCTCCCGCTCCACTTCGTCGCGCAGCCTGAACAGCCCAGGCTCCGCCGGCACCAGTTTATCCTTCAGCTCCGCGATCCAGGCCGGATGGGTGAAATCGCCGGTGCCGACGACGCTGATGCCCTTGCGCCGCGCCCACCAGGCGAGATTCTCTAGGTCGAGGTCGCGGCTGGTGGCGCGGGAGTGCTTGGAGTGGATGTGCAGGTCGGCGTGGAAGGGCATCGCATAGATGTAAGGGAGTCGGGCGGCAATAGCAAGCCTGGTACCCCTGGGGCGAAATCGTCGGACTCGGACGATACTCCGCAAGCTCAGGATCAGGTGTATATTTCCCGCTCCCACCCGGAGCATGAAGATGAACGCGGCACTGAAGGTTGAGAAGGCGACGAACTGGAAACAATCCGCAAGCGCTATCCGCTGGAACATCCAACCGTTCATCAACGGCCGTTATCGCCCCTCGAGCGCCACCGAACTCTTCGACAACATCAATCCGGCCACCGAAACCACTTTATGTCGAGTCTCCGCGGGCAATGCTGCGGACGTCGACGAGGCCGTGCGCATCGCCCGCCAGCGTTTCGAAGACGGTTGCTGGTCGCGGCTGCCCCCCGTGAAGCGGGCTGAAATTCTCACCAAGCTGGCCGACCTGATCGCCGCAAACAAGGCGGAAATCGCCCTGCTCGACAGCCTCGAGATGGGCAAGCCCATCCAGGCGGCGCTCTATGACGCCGAGCATTTCGCCGGCTGGCTGCTCAAATCCTGGGCCGGATTCGCCGACAAACTGGTCGGGTCGAGCGCGCCCATGATGGGCGGGAACCTGGCGCTCAACACCTACGAGCCCCGGGGCGTGGTCGGCGCCATCACCCCCTGGAACTTTCCCTCGGTCAATGCCGTGTTCAAGTTCGGCCCTGCGCTCGCCGCCGGCAATACTATGGTGATCAAGCCCTCGGAACTGTCCTCGGGCTCTGCCCTGAAGATCGCCGAGCTCGCCCTGGAAGCGGGCGTGCCGGAAGGCGTGCTCAATATCGTACCAGGCCTGGGTGGCACGGTGGGCGCGGCGCTCGCCTCGCACACCGGCGTGGATATGCTGTCCTTCACCGGCTCGACGGTGACCGGCCGCAAGATCATGGAGCTGTGTGGACGCTCCAACGGCAAGCCAGTGCTGCTTGAAACCGGCGGCAAGTCGCCCCAGGTGGTTTTCAACGACGTCGACGATCTCGATGCGGTGGCCCGTGCGACCGTGAAGAGTTTCCTCTGGAATTCCGGTCAGGTGTGCAGCGCGCATACACGCCTGGTGGTGCAGGAGGACATCAAGGCGGCGCTGCTCGAGAAAGTCGTGAATCTGGCCAGGGAGCACAAGCCGGGCGATCCGCTCGATGAATCCACCACCTTGGGACCCTTGGCGAGCCCCACTCAGCGCGATCGCGTGAAGGGCTATATCGAGCAGGGCCTCAAGGCGGGCGCGGTGGCGGTGTTGAAGGGCGCGATCCAGGAATCGGGCGGCTGCTATGTCGCGCCGACGATTTTCGATCGTGTCGACGCCAAGATGGCGGTTGCGCGCGAGGAGATTTTCGGACCCGTGCTGTCCGTGTTGTCTTTCAAAACAGAAGAAGAGGCGCTGGCCATCGCCAATGGGACCGATTACGGCCTCGTGGCCACGCTGTGGACCCGCGATATGGGTCGAGCCAAGCGCCTGGCGCAGGGAATTCGTGCGGGGCACGTCGCGGTGCGCACGGGCGGGCAGGAAGGGCCGGAATCTGGCGTCATGCTGAGCCACGAAGCGCAGAAGGCGTCCGGGTTTGGAGTGGAACTGGGTATCGGCGGTCTGCAATCCTATTCGACTTTGAAATCGGTCAGTTTTGTCGGAAACTGAAGAAGGTACTCTCACCGCGCATAAACAAACTCCAGCAAAATCCCGATGAACACCGCCATCCCCACATAGTGATTGTTGAGGAACGCCCGCAGACAAGCCGTCGGCTCGCGGTTGCGGATAAGCCATTGCTGGTACAGAAAGAACACCGCCACCGCCGCCAGCGACCCGAAGTACCAGTCGCCGAACTTCAGCTGCCGCCCGATCAACATCAGGGCGAACAGCATCATGGCCTGCATCACGCCGATCAATAGCTTGTCCATGTCCGCGAACAGGATGGCGCTCGACTTCACCCCGATCTTGAGGTCGTCGTCCCGGTCCACCATGGCATAGAGCGTGTCGTAGATGCCCGCCCACAGCACCGTGGTCAGGAACAGCATCCAGCCCAGGCGCGGCACGTGGCCCAGCTGCGCCGTGAAGGCCATGGGCACCGCCCAGCCGAACGCCAGCCCCAGGTAAAACTGCGGCAGCGGAAAGAAGCGTTTGAAAAGCGGATAGGACACGGCCAACGCCGCGCCAATGAACGCCATGCGCACCGTGGCAGCATCGAGCCGGGTGACCAGCCACAACGCGGCAGCGATGAACACGGCAAAAAGAGCCAGCGCCTCGAACGGACTGGCGCGCCGTGCCGCTAGTGGCCGGTCGCGGGTGCGGCGCACATGCGGATCGACGTTGCGATCGGTGAAATCGTTGATGATGCAGCCGGCGGAGCGCATCGCCACCGTGCCCAGTATGAAGATGATGAGGACACGCGGATTGGGATGCCCGTTGCCCGCGATCCACAGCGCCCAGAGCATGGGCCACATCAGCAGCCAGATGCCGATGGGGCGGTTGAGCCGGCTCAAGCGGATGTATTCTTCGATACGGCGGCCCAGTCGGTGCGCCAGCGGCGCTTCCACCGGTTTGATATCGAGATCGAGATCCAGCTGCGCGGCTGCCATGGTTGAGTTAACCCACCCGTCCGTAACGCTCGCCCGCTGCGATCCAGCGAGCGGCCAGCGGCGCGATGTTATCGGGATAGCGCTCGAGAATCAGCTCGGCCGCCTCCTGCACGCGCGGCAGCAGGTCCGCATCGCGGATCAGGTCGGCGACGCGCAGCTGCGAGAGGCCGGTCTGGCGCGTGCCGAGAAACTCCCCGGGTCCCCGCAATTGCAGATCCCGCCTCGCAATCTCAAACCCATCATTGGTCTCGCGGATCACCTTCAGCCGCTCGCGCGCCAGCGGCGACAGCGGCGCTCGATACAGGAGTACGCAACTGCTCGCTTCGGCACCGCGCCCCACGCGGCCGCGTAGCTGGTGCAGCTGCGCTAGCCCCAAGCGCTCGGCGTTCTCGATCACCATCAGCGTGGCATTGGGCACGTCCACGCCCACCTCGATCACCGTGGTCGCGACCAGCACCTGAATCTGTCCGGCCTTGAAGGCGTGCATGACCTGGTCCTTTTTGGCCGGCGGCATGCGTCCATGCACCAGGCCGACTCGCAATTCGGGCAGTGCTTCGGCCAGCACAGCCGCGGTCTCCTCGGCCGCCTGGTAACGCAGCTCTTCGGACTCCTCGATCAGCGGGCACACCCAGTACACCTGCCGGCCGGCACGGCAGGCGCTCAAGATGCGCGCCACGATCTCAGCGCGGCGCTGTTCAGTCACCACCACGGTCTGTACTGGTGTGCGTCCCGGTGGCATCTCATCGATTACGGAGATATCGAGGTCGGCATAGGTTGTCATCGCCAGGGTTCGCGGGATAGGCGTGGCTGTCATGATCAGCTGATGCGGGAAGCGGCCTTGTTTACGTCCCTTCTCCTGCAGCCTTAGGCGCTGCTGCACACCGAAGCGGTGCTGCTCATCGACAATGATCAAAGCAAGCTGCGAGAAGTCGATGCCTTCCTGAAACAGCGCGTGCGTGCCCACGACGAGCCGCACCTCGCCTGTTGCAATAGCCTCGAGCGCGCTGCGCCGCGTGCGCGCTGGCTGGGAGCCCGACACCAGCGCGACGGGCAGATGGAGCGGGTGAAACCAGTCGCGAAAGTTGCGCCAGTGCTGCTCGGCCAGCAATTCCGTCGGCGCCATCAGTGCCGCCTGCAAGCCGCTACCCGCAGCACGCGCCGCCGCCGCGGCCGCGACAATGGTCTTGCCGCAGCCCACATCGCCCTGCACCAGGCGCACCATGGGCGTGCCGCCGCGCAAGTCCGCGTCGATCTCCCCGAAGGCACGCTGCTGCGCACCGGTGAGCGGAAACGGCAGAGAGTCGATGAACCGGGTGGCGAGCTGCTGCGAGTCCTCGAGACTGAACGCCACATCGCGCACCGCTGCCTGCTTGAGCAGCCGCAGGCTCAATTGATGCGCCAGCAGCTCCTCGAAGGCCAGCCGCCGCTGCGTCGGGTGCTCGCCCGCCGCCAGCACATCGAGCCGGGCCTCGCGCGGCGGGCGGTGCACGTACGTCAAGGCTTCCGGTAGCGACGGCAGTCCGAGCGGGGCCAGGATTTCCGGTGGCACCCAATCTCGCGCCGCGGAAGAGGTGAGCTCGCGCAGCGCCTGATCGATCAGCGCTCGCAACCGCCCCTGCGCCACCCCTTCGGTGCCCGGATACACCGGCGTCAGCGTGTCCTCGAACGGCGGCGAGTCGTTCAATATGCGCCGATATTCAGGATGCACGATCTCCAAGCCCAGTGGCCCGCGGCGCGCCTCTCCAAAGCAGCGCAGGCGCGTGCCGCGCGCCAGACTGTCTTGCTGAGCCGCGGAGAAGTGGAAGAAGCGCAGCGTCAGAAAACCCGAGCGGTCGGAAATGCGCGACAGCAATTGCCGCCGCCGCCGATGCACCACCTCGGTCAGCTGTACATCCCCCTCGATGACCACGCGCGTGCCCGGCACCACGGCGCCGATGGGCACCACCTGCGTGCGGTCCTCATAGCGCAGCGGCAGCACAAACAGCAGGTCCTGCACCTGCGCGACTCCCAGGCGCTGCAGGCGCAGCGCGAGCGCCGGCCCCACGCCGCGCATGGCGGTGATGGGCCGCTGCTCGCCGTGCGCCGCCGGGTTGAGCGCCGCTTCAGCCAAGGTACAGCACGCACTCGATCTCGACGCGTGCCCCCTTGGGCAGCTGTGCAACACCTATGGTACTGCGTGCCGGGTAGGGCTCGGAAAAATACCGCTCCATACATTCATTGACCTTGGCGAAGTGCGCGAGATCGGTGAGAAAAATAGTCACTTTGACCGCCTTCGCCAGGCTCGCGCCAGCCGCCTCGGCGACCGCGCGTAAATTCTCGAACACCTGTCGAATCTCGGCATCGATATCGCCGCTGACCAGCTGCATGGTGGCGGGGTCCAGTGGAATCTGGCCGGAGGTGTAAACCATGTCGCCAACACGGATGGCCTGGGAATACGGTCCGATGGCTTGCGGCGCCTGCTTTGTTTGAATGATCTGTCTGCTCATCGTCATTTCTCCTCGCGCGAATGCGCGGCAATTGTACGGGTGACGTGCTGCACATCCGCCATGCGGCGGATCATGCGCACGATGCGCGCCAGGTGCTTGCGGTCGTGCACGCGGATCTCGAACACCAGTGTCGAGGTGTCGCTCTCGTGCTCGTCCACCGACACATGGTCGATATTGGTCTCGGTGGTGGCGATCGCCGCCGCCACCGCCGCCAGCACACCGGTGCGGTTGACCACATTGATGCGCAGCTCCGAGGTGAAGGTGCGCTCCGGCCCGGTCTGCCAGGTGACCGGCAGCCATTTCTCCGGATGCTTGCTGTAGTCCTCCACGTTTACGCAGCTGTCGCGGTGGATCACGATGCCGCGGCCGGCGGACAGGAACGCAAAGATGGGATCGTAGGGTATGGGAAAGCAGCAGCGGGCGTAAGTGACCAGCAGGCCTTCCGTGCCCGCGATGGCCAGCAGCGGGGAGCTGCCGCCGCCGCCTTCCGAGGGCGCGCCGGGCAGCAGACGGCGCGCGATCAGCGGTGCGAGGCGCTCGCCCAGACCCACTTTCTCATAGAGCTCATCGAGATCCTTCATGCCTAGCTCGCCCAGCGCCGCCTGCAGCGACTCCGGGGCCACCTCATCCAGCGACAGCTTGAATTCCACCAGCGCCTGATCGAGGAGCCGCTGGCCGAGGGCGATGGCCTCGCTGCGGCGCAGGCTTTTCAGATAATGCCGGATGGCGCTGCGCGCCTTGGCCGACACGACGAAATTGACCCAGGACGGATTGGGCGTGGCGCCCTTGGCGGTGATGATCTCGACGGTCTGCCCATTGTGCAGCACCGTGCGCAGGGGTGTGAGGCGGCGGTCCACCTTCGCGGCGACGCAGCGGTTGCCGATGTCGGTGTGCACCGCGTAGGCGAAATCCACCACGGTAGAGCCGCTCGGCAGGCGCAGGATTTCGCCTCGCGGCGTGAACACGTATACTTTGTCGGGGAACAGGTCCACCTTCACGCTCTCGAGGAATTCCTCGGAGCTGCCGCCCTCCTGCAGCTCCACCAGATTCGACAGCCACTCGCGCGCGCTTTGCTGCTCGGTGGTGCCGGGGTCCTCGCCCGCCTTGTACTTCCAGTGCGCGGCAATGCCCGACTCGGCCACGCGGTGCATGTCATCCGTGCGGATCTGCACCTCGATGGGTACGCCGTTGGGTCCGAACAAAGTGGTATGCAGGGACTGATAGCCGTTGACGCGCGGAATGGCGATGTAGTCCTTGAAGCGGTTCGGCATGGGCTTGAACACGCTGTGCACCACGCCGAGCGCGCGGTAGCAGGTGTCGGGCTTGTCCACCACCACCCGCAGACCGTACACGTCCACGATGTCGTTCAACGTGGCGCGCTTGCGCCGCATCTTGCGGTAGATGCTGTAGAGATGCTTCTCGCGCATCTCCACCTGCGCGGCGATCTCGCTTTTCAGCAGCGCCGCCGTCATCTGCTGCTCGATCCTCTTCAGGAACTCCTTCTGGTTGCCGCGCGCCCGCTTGAGTGCGCGCTCGAGCACCCGGTAGCGCTGCGGATAAAGAGCGCGGAACCCCAGATCCTCCAGCTCCAGCTTGATCGTATACAGGCCCAGCCGCTCGGCGATCGGCGCATAGATCTCCAGCGTCTCACGCGCGATGGCCCGCCGTCGCGGCGACGCCATGGCCTCGATGGTGCGCATGTTGTGTGTGCGATCCGCGAGCTTGACCAGAATGACGCGCAAGTCCCGCACCATCGCCAGCAGCATCTTGCGGAAGCTCTCGGCCTGCGCCTCCTCGCGGCTTTTGAACTTGATCTGATCGAGCTTGGTGACCCCGTCCACCAGCTCCGCCACATCGGCGCCGAAGCGCGCCGCGAGCTGATCTTTGGGTGTCGGGGTGTCCTCGATGACATCGTGGAGGATGGCCGCGATGAGGGTGTCGGCATCGAGCCGCAGGTCCGCGAGAATGGCGGCGGCGGCCACCGGGTGGGCGATATAGGGCTCGCCGGACAGCCGCTTCTGTCCTTTATGCGCCGAAGCGCCGAATTCGGCCGCCTCGCGGATGCGTTCCACCTGCTCCGGCGGCAGGTAGCCCGCGACATTGCTCAGCAGCTCTTTGAGGCCCGGAGTGCGTCTACCACCCGGAAGCAAGCCCAGGAGCGAAGACGCATAGTTCATGGCCACTCGGGAGGGCGGTCAGTCTCCGAGGCCGAACTGCGGCGCGCGGAAGTTGGAGGGGGGTTCCATTTCCGAGGTCTGGGCGGCGATCTCGGGCTCGGGCTCGCGCAGCATGTCCGCGGTGATGTTGCCAGCGGCGATCTCGCGCAGCGCCAGCACCGTGGGCTTGTCGTTCTCGAGCGGCACGGTGGATTCGGCGCCATTGGCGAGCCTGCGGGCACGCTGGGCGGCGAGCACCACCAGCTGGAAGAGGTTGTCGACGTTATGTAGGCAGTCTTCGACGGTAATACGGGCCATGGTCAAACGCTAATCGGCAAATTGGTGCCGGACTATAAGCGAAAAGCGGGGACTCAGGCCAGCAGATCGGCCAGCAGCGGCTGTAAGGCCGGCCGCGGGGTGCGCAGGTCCTCCGCCTGCCCATCGACGATACGGGCGAGGTCGGCCAAAGCCCCGTTGAAGTCCTCGTTCACCACCACGTAGTCGAACTCCTTCCAGTGGGACATATCCCCCCTGGCGTCACGCAGTCGGCGTGCGATGACCTCCTCGGAGTCAGTCTGGCGGTTGCGCAGCCGCTCCTCGAGGGCCTGGCGGGAGGGGGGGAGAATGAAGACGGTGATGGCTTCGGGTAGGGAACGGCGCACCTGCCGCGCGCCCTGCCAGTCGATCTCCAGGATCACATCACCTCCCTGAGCCAGCTGGGCTTCCACCGGCGCGCGTCCGGTGCCGTAGAAGTTGTCGAAGACCTGGGCGTGCTCGAGGAACTGACCCTGTCCGATCAGCTCCTGAAACTGCGGCGGGGTCACGAAGTAGTACTCCCGCCCATGCTCTTCCGTGGCCCGCTTGGGGCGGGTGGTGTGGGAGATGGAGAGGCGCAACTTGGGTTTGAGGGCGAGCAAGGCCTTGACCAGGGAGGTTTTGCCCGCGCCGGAGGGGGCGGCGATGACGAAGAGGCGGCCGCGAGGGCGGGCTGGGGACGGAGTCGAAGTCATGGGCGGCAGTTTAACCGAGGGTCGCAAGCAGGGGCCTAGGTGTCGCCGCGCGGTGCGGCTTTATTTCGCGTTCTTCCTGGTGACCGTTCACCAGTAGTAAACGTGGGGCTTTCGATAATCGGGCCAACGGCGGATCGAATCCGGATCGATGCCGCGCACGATCGCTCGTAGCAACCGGTTTTGCCGGATACGGGAGGGTTGGAGGTTATATGCCTTCTGCCACCATTTCGGCTCACCGGCAAGCCAGCAGGGATTATCCTTGAGAATCTTGTGAACCGGGTACGGATTGCCGCACCAGTCGGTGAGACAGCCAGGATAGACTTCGTAGTGGAGTCTCAGCAATCGCACACGCACACGTCGAGTGTGGTAACGGCGGATCGAACGTTTCATGAAGTAGCTCCGTTGAGGTAACTACTTCATGGCGGTGTGCTCCTTCATGAACATGGCGTTTTCTCTCTAGAAAATGGTCGTGTTGGGCTCTATGGATATATGCTACTATATGAAACTACGATATGCCACGGCTTCACGCCGCTTTCACTGTCAGGTCCCGTTCAATAGGTTCGCGGGTCCGAATCCCCACCTGCCCTGGCGCCCTCGGCCGGGGCTTTTATTTTACAAACTATAAATGCACAATCGAACGATCAATAAAATTGATCCATTGCCGATTCAATCTATGGCGCAGCTCACCGTGTTGAAGGTATTACCAAGAATTTTAGGACACGCAGCAGCCTACCCATGGCGTTTCTGGACACGAGGAGATGAATTTTACGCGGGCAGGCTCAATGCTCTGAAACTTCATCACACAAACAAGATGAGTTTTCACAGCAGTGGCACTGGATATGAGAATATGGGCAAGATAAGCTTGAATCGCAGCGCTGGCGTCGCACTTGGAGGAGGATGGGTCCATATATTCCATCTCAATTTTGTTTTCCTGCCAGACGCTTTACGCGCACCGCCAATCTTGCCGGAATCACTCAGTCCAAGCAAATCACAGAAAGAGTCACTGTATGTGATCGAATGCACAGCGGACAGCACATTACGAATCGACTTCTACATCAACAGAGAAAGGAACCACCCTCCGTGCCCGTGGTCAAGGAACAAAGAGGAGCAAATTGCAGAGCTCCCATTGCGAAGCGGTGGTGTAGTAAGTGTTTCTTTCCGTGCGTCAAAAATGGAGGATTGGACGCGTTCTTATGTGGATATTGCGCGCTCGATAAAGTGCCGCGTCCCCGATCCGTCAGGGGAGATAGAAGAAGGGGCATATTCCGAATTTGATACCTCTGGGACGCGAGAAAAGACGGGAAACCACGCCATCGCCATTCCTCTGCCAGCTGATTGGCTGGTCCCCATCGATGGACCTTAAACTAGCACATATGAGACGCCTAACGAAGGCGGAGATTGCCACTTGATTGCTGCGATAGCCGTATCTTTCCCATGAATAGAATCAAAGGCCCTGTCATGAAACGGTCAACGAAACTGATTTGCCTTGGTCTTTGCGTAATTACCGCGATTGCGGGATGCGCGACTCAGCCAGCGCCTGAAGCATATGACCCGCCTGGGTTTTGGTCTGGATTGCTCCATGGATTTCTGATCTTTTTCACCTTCATCGGTAGCTTTTTTACAGACTACCGCATTTACGCGTTTCCCAACTCAGGCGGCTGGTACGACTTCGGATATCTTCTTGGTGCTGCGGCTTTTCTGGGCGGCAGCGGAAGTGCAAGTTCACGGTGACAAAGATACAATCTCCAAATCACGCAATGAAAAATTCTTTCCGACCGCGTCCGGGCTTCGGGCGTCTGCGTTTATGGTTCATGCTGCCCGTAGCAGGAAATCTACATGAATGGCGTCATAGGGAAAAACCACCCCGCCTTTGTTCGACCGCTCAAGTACGCCGGTTTTCAGCAGTGCATGGATATCGCTGTGAACCGCACGCACATCGCGCTTCACCCGGCGTGCCACTCGAGATGCGCATTACTCGCCAGCTTGCCCACCCAATGCTTCCTGCAGGTCGCGAGTTGCGTTATGTTCCGCCCGCAACTTGCCGAAGCCCCGATGACCGAGCTTCCCCTCCATGCCTTGGCCCAGTTTGTTCGGCTTGCACAGCAGGCAGCCGGCGCGGCTGGACTTCGGACGCTTGCGTTTGTGGTTAGCCATGGTTGGACGGCATACGTTCAGGGCGACCGAACTGCACGCTGCGTCGCCAAACTGGCCCGATTCTCGTCCAGCTGCCAGAAAGCGCGCCTCGAAAGTCCAAGCGGCGCTCGCCCACCCATTCCTGCCGCACGATTTCTCTCCCGGCTGCATCCTGCGGACTCCAGCCGTAGTAGGGCGGAAGCCAGTGCGGACGTTCGCCTTTACCGTAGCGTCGGCGATACGACTGAGTCCACCATCGATCTCTAAATCGCTCGGCCTTTAGCTCGATACAGACGTCATCATCCATTCCATTTGCATGTTCGACCATGGAGCCGCTACTCCGCGAAGACTTCGCGCAGCACGTCCGGCTTACGCGTGGCAATCGTGAGCAGCGACCGCGCCGCGCCTGAAGGCTGGCGTCGCCCCTGTTCCCACTCACGTGCCGCATGCCCCGCACGGACTTGCTTCATGCCGCGCTTGATTTCAGCAGAGATGTTTCTTTTGGCATCGCGCGCCAGAACTTCCTTTACGCGCGCAGCATTCACGTAGAACTCACGCGAAGGCGCACGCTCGCCACGGCGAATCTCCTCATGTTGACGACATGCTTTCAACCAGCTTACCGAATAGTTTCTTTTCCATCTAACCCGTTACTCCGCTCATGTCAGGTTGCCTTCGCTAGTTTTTGGCTTTTGTTTTCTTCACGGGCTTACGCTGCCTGCCGCTCGGCTTCCCAGCCTTTGCAGGCCAGGAGCACTGTGCGCGGGATCGAATGCTCACCGCTCGCGTAGTAAGCAATCTGCCGACGCGAGAGTCCAAGAGCCTCGGCTGCGTCATTCAAACTCAACCCGTGGCGCCAACGCCAGCGGATGAACTCGACGATATCGTGATGGCCAGACTGCTCGAGCGCCATCTCCCAGAGTCGATCAGCACCCATGTCGAGATCGCCAGGCCACACGACGCTATGGCCGCCTTCCCCTTTGGCCGCCTTTGCAAACGCCGTTTTATTCCGAAGGGGTTGCAGGCCCTTCAGTTGATGGATAGGTTCGCTGAGGTCCACAGGGGTCACTGTGCCGTTGACCCAGCGCAAACGCAGTGTGTAGTCGCGCACGTATTTCACCGCAGCAATGCGGATGGCTTTGGTTTCGTTCATGATTTGGTCTCCGAATACTCTTTCCAGCGCGCTGATAACTCCGTCCTATTCTCGCGCGCCCAATCCAAGGCCTCTCGCGTGTCCCGTCGATCGGCCTTTCCTGCCAGCACCAGCAGTGTCTTGATTACGACCGAAATGCGCTCTTCTTTGCGTGTGATCACATGGAAATGCGGCGGCGGGTGATCGCCAAAATACATCTCGATGCGGCATCGATCGAATTGTTTCACTACAGGCATGACTAATACTAGTGCAATTTATGCACTAGTGCAATATGCCGTTATTCGATGTTCTGAACCTGCTCGCGCATTTGCTCGATGACCACTTTCATATCAACCGCGGCCCGAGTGGTCTCAAGATCCTGCGACTTCGAGGACAATGTATTCGCCTCCCGATTCAGCTCCTGCATGAGGAAGTCGAGCCGCCGCCCCGCAGGTTCGTTGGCGCCCACCACGCGCCGGATCTCGGCAATGTGTCCGGTGAGCCGGTCCATCTCCTCATCGACGTCCAGGCGCTGCAGCAGGATGGCGAGCTCCTGTTCCAGCCGCTCCTGGTCGATCTGGGCTTTGAGCTCGGCCAGCCGCTCATCGAGACGCACGCGAATGCGCGCCTGTACTTCCGGCAAGCGGGCGCGCACCTGCGCGACATAACCTTCCAGGGCGCCACAGCGCTGCTCGATCAGCTCGCGCAGCCGCACACCCTCGCGCGAGCGCGCCGCGGCCAACTCCGTCACCGTCTCGGCGAACAGATTACGGGCCGCGGCCAGCAGCTCCTCCCCTGCGACGCTGTCGTCGCGGATGACGCCGGGCCAGCGCAATATGTCCAACAGGTTCACGGTGTGCCGCTCGGGTACCGCCGCGGCCAGGTCCTTGACCCGGGCCAGGACGCGCTCCAATGCCGCGGCATCGACATTCAGGGCTGATTCTCCGGCCTTGGAGGGGCGGAAAATGAGCGTGCAGTCCACCTTTCCCCGCTTCAGCTCCTTAGCCAGCGCCTGGCGGAACTCGGATTCCGCGGCGCGCAGCTCATCGGGCAGGCGGAAGCCGCTCTCGAGAAAGCGGTGGTTGACACTGCGCAACTCGCAGACGAGAGAACCCCAGGGGCCGCTCGCCTCGCGGCGCGCGAATCCGGTCATGCTGGCGATCATGCTGAAGCTTCTGCCGGGCGTGATATAAGACGCGCCAGTCTAGCAGAGCGCGAGTGCTTACTTTGCAGGTCGAATACGCGGACATCAGTCTTCTCGGATCGCGCGAAGAGAATCAGGACAAGGTCAGCGTCGCCGCTGACGAGGCGAGTGCGCTGCTGCTGGTGGTGGACGGCATGGGGGGGCATGCGCAGGGCGCGCGCGCGGCGGAGATCACCCAGCGGGTGATGCTCGAGGCGTTCTGGCATACGCCGCATCCGCTGTTCGACCCGCTGGGATTTCTGCACCTGGCCCTGGGCCGGGCGCACGAGGAGGTGGTGCGTATCGGCACGCATCTGCCGCTCGAACAGCGGCCTCGCGCCACCTGCGCAGTGTGCGTGGTGCAGCGCCAGACCGCGTGGTGGGCGCATGTGGGTGACAGCCGGGTCTACCATGTGCGGGGAGGTACGGTGCTACAGCGTACGCGCGACCACAGCCACGTGGAGCTGCTGCTGCGCGAGGGGCTGATCACGGCGGAGCAGATGCACAATCATCCGATGCGCAATTACGTGGAATGCTGTATCGGCGGCGATCCGGTGCTGCCCGATATGAGCTTGAGCGTACGCCGGCCTTTGGACATCGGCGATGTGCTGTTCGTCTGCACGGACGGTATGTGGGGGGCGCTCAAGGACGAGGAGATCGCGAGTACGTTGTACGAGACGGATGAGTTGCGGGTAGCGCTGGCGGCGCTGGGCAAGCGCGCGGTGACACGCGGCGGACTCGCGAGCGACAATACATCGGCGGCCGCGCTACGGGTGACGCGATGAGCGCGCGTCCGAGCGGCCGCGTTGCCGACGAGCTGCGGCCGGTCAAACTGAGCCGCGGCTTCGCCAAGCATGCTGAAGGCTCGATTCTGATCGAAGCCGGCGATACGCAGGTGCTGTGCACGGCGAGCATCGAGGAAGGGGTGCCGTCCTTCCTCCGCGGTAAGGGGCAGGGCTGGATTACCGCCGAGTACGGGATGCTGCCGCGCTCGACGCATACGCGCTCGGCGCGCGAGGCGGCCAAGGGCAAGCAGAGCGGTCGTACGCAGGAGATTCAGCGGCTCATCGGCCGTTCGTTGCGCGCAGTGATCGATCTTAAGGCGCTGGGCGAGCGCACGGTCACTCTTGACTGCGATGTGCTGCAGGCCGATGGCGGCACGCGCACGGCCTCGATCACCGGGGGCTATGTGGCGCTGGCGCAGGCCTGCGACAAGCTGCTGAAGCGGGGCGCGCTGCGCACCAATCCCATTCACGGGCAGGTGGCGGCAGTATCGGTGGGTATTGTGGGCGGAGCGCCGGTGCTGGATCTGGACTATGCCGAGGATTCGCAGGCCGAGACCGACATGAATGTGGTGATGAACAACGGCGGGGCCTTCATCGAGATCCAGGGGACGGCGGAGGGCCATGCATTCCGCCGCCATGAGCTCGATGCGCTGCTGGAATTGGCGGCCAAGGGCGTGGGCGAGCTCTTCGTGCTGCAGGCTGAGGCGCTGGCGCTCCCGCCGCTGTCCGCACCCGCACCCACGCCAAAATGACCCGGCTGGTGCTGGCGAGCGGCAATCCCGGCAAGCTGCGGGAGCTTGCGGCACTGCTGGCGCCGCTGGGCCATGAGCTGATCAGCCAAACGTCGCTCGGCATTGAGTCCCCCGAAGAGACGGGCACGACCTTTCTTGCGAATGCGCTGCTCAAGGCGCGGCATGCGGCGGGGTGCTCGGGGCTCCCGGCGCTGGCGGACGATTCGGGGATCGAGGTGGATGCGCTTGATGGTCGGCCAGGGGTGTATTCGGCGCGCTATGCGGGTGAGGGAGCCAGCGACCTGCAAAATCTGGAAAAGCTACTGCTCGAGTTGCGCGGCGTTGCGGCCGAGCGGCGCACGGCGCGCTATCGCTGTGTGATCGTGCGGGTGAGTGGCCCCGGCGATCCGGCGCCGCAAGTGGCATCGGGCAGCTGGGAGGGGCGGATTCTTCCGGCGCCGCGCGGCGCGGGGGGCTTCGGCTACGATCCGGTATTCCTGCCGCAGGGTCTGCAATGCAGCGCCGCCGAACTCGATGCCGCGCAGAAAAACGCGCTCAGTCACCGGGCGCAGGCATTGCGCGAGCTCGTGTCAAAACTTTCATGTCCGGCTTGATCCCGCCGCCGCTCTCGCTTTATGTGCACTTTCCCTGGTGCGTGCGCAAATGTCCGTACTGCGATTTCAACTCGCATACTCTGCACGGGGAGCTGCCGCAGGAGGGCTATGTCGCAGCGCTGGAGCGCGATATCGCGGCTCAGGCGGAGCAGGTTGGCGGCCGCCGTTTGATCAGTGTGTTTCTGGGCGGGGGAACTCCGAGCCTGTTTTCCCCCGAGGCGATCGCGCGGATGCTGGCGGGCGCAAGGCGGCATTTTGAGTTCGCGGAGGCTTGCGAGATCACGCTCGAGGCCAATCCGGGCACCATTGAGCGCGGGCGCTTCGCGGAATATGCGGCGGCCGGGGTCAATCGGGTGTCGCTGGGCGCGCAGAGCTTCGATGCGGGGGCGCTGGCGGCGCTGGGGCGGATTCACTCGCCGGCGGAAACGGTGCGCGCGGTGGCGGAGCTGCACGCGGCGGGTCTGACGAATTTCAATCTGGATCTGATGTATGCGCTGCCGCAGCAGACCACGGCTGGCGCGGTGAGCGATGTCGAGCAGGCGCTGGCGCTTAAGCCCGCGCATGTGTCGCATTACCAGCTCACGCTCGAGCCCGGTACCGTTTTTGCGGCAACGCCGCCGCCGCTGCCGGTGGACGATGTGGCGGCGGAAATGCTGGCGGAATGCGGGGCGCGACTCGCGGATGCGGGGCTCAGTCAATATGAGGTTTCGGCCTACGCGCGCGCCGGAAGGCAGGCGCGCCACAATCTCAATTATTGGACTTTCGGCGATTACGTGGGGGCGGGTGCCGGTGCGCATGGCAAGCTGACGCTCGGGGATCGCATTGTGCGCACGGCGCAGTGGCGTGAGCCGCGCCGCTACCTGGCGGCGGATCCGCGGCACTTGGCGCACAAGGAGGTCGCGGCGGGCGAGCTGCCGTTTGAATTCATGATGAATGGACTGCGTCTGACGGACGGTTTCGACACGGGTGTTTTCGAGGCGCGGACGGGGCTGGCATGGGCGGATATCGCTCCTGTCATGCTCAAGCTCGAGCAGCGCGGTCTGGTCGAATGTCAGAGGGGACGATGCCGCCCCACTCGCCAGGGACTGCAATTCCTGAACGAAGCGCTGCTTGTTTTTTTGGACCCCTTATGCACAGGCCACAGCGCCTTGACGGCAAATGAGCGCATTACGAGCGAAACCCATACCATTGCTGAATGACAACGCCATAAGTGATTGTTTTTTCAATGCAAAAATGCCTGGTCATTTTTTGACCAAAGTAACAAAAATGCCATCTGCCGCGGAAAGTTGGCGTTCCGCAACGGGATGATCCACAGAGTTATCCACAGCTTCTGTGGATAAAGAATCTGCTTGAGCCTCAAGGGCTCTTCCAGTAAAGTCCCGCGCCCCATGAAAGCCTCAACCCACCCGGATTACCAGGAAATCACCGTCACCTGCACCTGCGGCAACGTCTTCAAGACGGGCTCCACGCTGGGCCATGACCTGCAGGTTGAAGTGTGTGCGAGTTGCCACCCGTTCTATACGGGCAAGCAGAAGATGGTGGATACGGCGGGGCGTGTGGACAAGTTCCGCAAGAAATACGCGGCCAGCGGTGGCGTGGCGAAGTAGGCACCCCGAAGCCAAGTTACTTGCGGCTCTGCGGCTTTTTCGGCCGGAACTTCCCTCTCAGCCCCCGGCTCCTATATAAACGTTCGGCACGTTAAGCTTTCCGGGCCGTCTTTCGCCCGCGGGAGTGACCATGATCCGCCAACTCGCCCTTGCCGCCGTCGCTGTCCTGGCCCTGGCGAGCTGCGCCTCCAATCCCGCCACGGGTGGCCACAATGTGGTGCTCTCCTCGACCAAGAGCGAGATCGAGCAGTCGCGCCGGCTGTATGAGCAGATCATCCGTGCGTATGGGCTGTATGAAGACCAGGCGGTGCAGGATTACGTGAATGCGGTGGGCCAGAAGGTGGCCAAGCACAGCGATCTGCCGGACTGGACTTTCCACTTCACGGTGCTGGATGACGAGTCGGTGAATGCGTTCACCACGGGGGGCGGCTATGTGTACGTGCATCGGGGGCTGCTGACCTATCTAACGAGTGAGGCGGAGTTGGCGGCGGTGCTGGGCCATGAGATCGGCCACGTGACGGCGCGGCACCCTGCAAGGCAGCAGACCCGGGGGGTGCTGGCCTCGGTGCTGGCGACAGGTGCGGCGATTTTCACGGGCTCGAGCGCGGTGGCGGATCTGGCCAATGTGGGAGCGCAGGCGTGGATGCAGGGCTATGGGCGCGCGAATGAGATGGAGGCGGACCGGCTGGGGCTCACCTATGCGACCAAGACGGGCTATCGGCCGGAGGCCATGGGGGAGGTTTTCAAGGTGTTCCGGGCGCAGGAGAGCTTCGAGCTGCAGCGCGCCAAGGATGAGGGGCGGGAGCCGCAGATTTACCACGGGGTGTTCTCGGACCATCCCTCGCCCGATGAGCGGTCGGTGCAGGCGGCCAAGGGCGCCGCGCAGGTGAGTGATCAGCCGGAAGGGGGCTGGGTGGACAACCGCGACGCGTATTTCAAGATGCTGGACGGTCTGCCCTATGGCTCGAGTCGGGCGCAGGGGATTGTGCGCGACAACCGGTTCTATCACGCGGACATGGGCGTTACGCTGGCTTTCCCGAAGGGCTGGACCATCGAGAACCAGCGCGACCGGCTGCTGGCGTACACCAAGAACAAGGACTCGGTGATGCAGATGACGCTCAAGCCGCGGCCGCCCAAGCAGGCGCCACGGGAGTTCCTGCTGGAGAATCTGCGTGGGGCGTCGTTTGCGCATGGCGAGGAGATCTCGGTCAACGGGATGTCGGGGTACAGCATCGTGACGCGCAGCGGCTCGCCGCTCGATGGAGGTGAGGGGCCGGTGCGCTGGTCGGTGCTGTACCGGGACAAAAGTGCTTTCATGATCGCGGGGGCCAGCCGCTCGGGGGTGCGGGGGTTGCCGGCGGATGATGGGCTGTTCATGTCGACGACGCAGACGCTGCGCAATCTCAAGCCGTCGGAGTACCCGCTGGCCCAGCCCTACCGGCTGAAGGTGGTGCAGGCGACGGAGCACACGCGGCTGGAGGATTACGCCAAGAACGTGCCGGTGGAGAAGTACCAGAAGGAGGAGTTGCAGCTGATCAACGGGCTGTATCCGAATGGGAAGGTGCGGGCGGGGGAGCTCATTAAGGTCGTTGAGTAGGGAGGCCGGTGCCGGTCTCCGTCCTCCTGCTGTGCGATCGGCTTTCACTTGATTTTAAAGCGCGTGGCGTGTAACCCTCCTGCGCTCATGGCAGACAGCAAATTTCAGCTCACGGACCCCACTTCGGGGAAAAAATCAGAATTGCCGGTGCGCAGCGGCACCATCGGGCCGCCGGTGGTCGATATCGCGCCGCTCTACAAGGACCTGGGGGCCTTCACTTACGACCCGGGTTTTGGCTCGACGGCGGCGACGGAAAGCAAAATTACATATATCGATGGCGATGCCGGGGTGTTGCTGCACCGCGGCTACCCGATCGAGCAGCTGGCGCAGAAGAGCACCTTCATGGAGGTGGCGTACCTGCTGCTGCACGGGGAGCTGCCGAACCGCAAGCAATTGGATGAGTTCACGTTCAACATTCGTCATCACACGATGATCAATGAGTCGTTGCTGCGCTTCTTCAACGGCTTTCACCATAACGCCCACCCGATGGCGATGGTGTCAGCGGTGGTGTCCTCGATGTCGGCGTTCTACCACGACACCATGGACATCCATAATCCGCGGCACCGGGAGATCTTCTCGCATCGCATCGTGGCCAAGATCCCGACGATCGCCGCGGCGGCGCACAAGCACTCGGTGGGCCAGCCGTTCATCTATCCGCGCAACGATCTCGATTACTGCAGCAATATGCTGCACATGTTCTTCGCCGTGCCCTGCGAGCCCTACAAGCTCGACCCGGTGGTGGCGAAGGCGCTGGATCTGCTCTTTGTGCTGCATGCGGACCATGAGCAGAACGCCAGCACTTCGACGGTGCGGCTGGCGGGCAGCACGGGCGCCAATCCCTATGCGGCGATCTCGGCCGGGGTGTCGGCGCTTTGGGGTCCGGCGCACGGCGGGGCCAACGAGGCCGTGCTCGCCATGCTCGAGCAGATCGGCAGCGTGGAGAACATTCCCAAGTACCTGGCGATGGCGAAGGACAAGACCAGCCACTTCCGGCTCATGGGTTTCGGTCACCGGGTCTATAAGAATTTCGATCCGCGCGCGAAGATCATCCGCGCCATGTGCCACCAGGTGCTGGAGAAGCTCGGGTCTGCGAACAATCCACTGTTCGAGCTGGCGCTACGCCTGGAGGAGATCGCGCTCAAGGACGAATACTTCGTCGCCCGCAAGCTTTATCCGAACGTCGATTTCTACTCCGGCATCATCTACAGCGCCATCGGCATCCCGCGCTCGATGTTCACGGTGATGTTCGCGATCGCGCGCACGGTGGGCTGGGTGGCGCACTGGCAGGAGATGATCTCGGATCCGGCGATGCGTATCGGGCGGCCGCGGCAGCTGTATACAGGGCCGACGCAGCGCAACTATGTGGAGATCGGCGTGCGCGGCTAGCTCTTGAGCAGCGCTTGCAGCTCCTCGACGTTCGCGCGCTTCATGGGCTTGCCGTCCACCGGGCTCACCGGCGCTTGGCGGATCCCATCGATCGGGAACACGGTCGCCTCCACGGGCTGATCGTCGATCTCAAAGCGCACGCCGGGACAGGCGACGACGCGCTCCGCATTCATCTTCACCCTGCGCTCGGTCACCTCGTGCGCAATCCCGGCATCGATGAGCTTCAGGCCCACGGATTCGGCGTTGTCGGTGAAGAGGTGCAGCTGCACATCCGAATGCTCAGTAGCGGTGCCGCTCAGTACCGCGCCTACGAGCCGCGGCTCGAACTCCTTTAAGCGCCGCATGGCATCGAGCGCCACGAGCCGCTGCGCGTACAGCGATTCGATGTGTTCCTCCGCTGTGAAGAGCCGCTGATATTCTTCTAGCGCGGACTCGATCTCCTTGTTCTTGGGCAGCGCCGCCTGATCGGCGACGCCGAAGCGCTGCGCCGCCTTGCGCTTGGCGCTCAGGAAATCGCTGTAACCGTGCTCTGCCATCAGACGCGCGGCCTCCTGGGCGAGAGCGCGGCGCAGATTGTCACGATTCATGGCGGGACCTCCCGATACGGAGTCGTTAAAAGATCGGCTCGCTCGATTGGGACTCTTCAGGCCCGTTGGAAGTTGCACCCTCGGTGCCGGGCGCCGCCCCCGCGGGCAGGTGGTCCGCCAGGAAGAACTCCGATACGGCCGCGGTATTCCCCTCGCCGGCCAGCGCTCCCGTATCCGGCGAGATGCGCAGGGTCACTAGCCCATCAGGCATGGGTCGGCGCTGCTGCGGCACGCCCTTGAGCGCCTCGCTCATGAAGTGCATCCAGATGGGCAGGGCGGTCTTGGCGCCTTCCTCACTCTCACCCAGCGAGCGCTCCTGGTCGAAGCCCACCCAGACGGTGGCCACCAGGTTCTGTGTGAAGCCGTTGAACCAGGTGTCTTTGGACTCATTGGTGGTACCGGTCTTGCCGGATAGATCGTCTCGGCCCAACGCCAGGGCGCGGCGGCCGGTGCCGCGACGAATCACATCGCCCATCATGTCGGTCATGAGCCAGGCGTTCTGCGGGGTGATGACCTGCGGAGCGCCGTTCCATACGCTTTGCGGCTGGGCACGCCAGACCACCTGTCCAGCGGCATTCTCGATGCGGTCGATGAAGTAGGGCTGGACTTTGTAGCCGCCGTTGGCGAACACGGCGTAGCCGCAGGCGAGCTGCAGCGGCGTGGCCTGAATCGTGCCGAGTGCCAGGGTGAGGTTGTCCGGCATGGCTTCTTTTGCGAACCCGAAGCGGGTGATGTAGTCCTGAGCGGTGGGAATCCCTAAGGCGCGCAGCAGGCGGATGGAGACGAGGTTGCGCGAGCGCACCAGGGCTTCGCGCAGCCGGGTGGGGCCGTGGAAATCGCCGCTGGAGTTCTCGGGCCGCCAGGAGGATTCCATTCCCTCGCCTTCGAGCACCACCGGCGCATCGAGTAGCACGCTCGCCGGGGTGAAGCCGTTCTCGAGCGCCGCCGAGTACAGGAAGGGCTTGAACCCTGAGCCGGGGAGGCGCCGTGCCTGGGTGACGCGGTTGTATTTGTTGGTGAAGTAATCGAAGCCGCCGACCAGCGAGACAATGGCGCCGTCATTGGGATCGAGCGCCACCAGGGCGCTTTGGGCTTCGGGCAGCTGGGCGAGCTGTGCGCTGCCGTGCCCGTCGGTCACCACGTAGACGATGTCGCCCACGGAGGCGATGTCGGCGGCGGTTTTCGGTGCCGCGCCGAGCGCATCGCTGCGCTGCGGCCGTGCCCAGCTGAGTCCGTCCCAGTCGATGCGTGCCGGCCCGAAGCCTTTGACAAATACGGAGGTGCTTCTGTCCTGCGCCGAGAGCACCACCGCGGGCACCAGGTCGCCGATCGGTCCGTACTCCTCCAGCACGGAATCGAGCTGCTCGGGAGGGCTGGCCGCCGTCATATCGCTGCGGCCGAGAGGGCCGCGCCAGCCGTGCCGCCGGTCGTACTCGATCAGCCCGATGCGCAGGGCTCGGTTGGCGGCGGTTTGTAGGCGGCCGTCGACAGTGGTGTAGACCTTGTAGCCGGCGCTCTCGGCGGCGGTGCCGAAGCGGTTGCGGATCTCGAGGCGCGCCATTTCGGCGACATAGGGCGCCTCGACGTCGAAGAGCGGCGCGTGGGCCCGCCCCAAAATGGGCTCGGCATTGGCGGCCTGTGCGGCCGAGGCATCGATGAAATTAAGCTCGCGCATGCGGCGCAGCACGTAGGAGCGTCGCCCGGCCGCGCGCTGCGGGTCGGCAATGGGGTTGTAGTGGGAGGGGGCCTTGGGAATGCCGGCCAGGGTCGCGGCCTCAGCCACGGTCAGGCGGTCGAGCGTCTTGCCGAAGAAGGTTTCGGCGGCGGCGGCGATGCCGTAGGCCCGCTGGCCGAAGAAAATCACGTTGAGATAAAGACCGAGGATCTCCTGCTTACTGAACTCGCGCTCCATGCGCCAGGTGACGAAGGTCTCGGCGAGCTTGCGCCGCAGGGTCTTCTCCTGCGTGAGGAACATGTTACGGGCGGCCTGCATGGTGATGGTGCTGGCGCCCTGGGCGCGGTCGCCCGAGACGAGATCGACCATGACGGCGCGCAGCACCCCCAGGTAGTCGATGCCATGATGCTGGAAGAAGCGGTCGTCCTCGGCGGCCAGGAAGGCATTGCGCACCAGCAGCGGAATCTGCTCGTAGGTCACGGGGATGCGCCGCTGCTCGCCGATTTGCGCGATCAGGGCGCCACTGCGGGTGTAAATGCGCAGTGGCACCTGCATTTCCACCTTGCGCATCGACTCCACCGAGGGCAGCGAGGGGGCGACGTAGAGGTAGCTGCAAGCCATGGCATAAGCGGCCAGGAGCCCCAGAAGCAGCACTCCGGCGGCCAAGAATCCGAAAATACGCAGGGGGCGGGCTTTCACGGGCAGCGACTTTAACTGCTTGGAGGAGACAACGTGCGATTCGTCGAGTGCGTCAAAGTTCGGGAGACCAACAACCCCTACAGTTCTGCCCCTGCTTTCGTGGGTGTCAGCCTTATTAACGTTCAATTTAACTTTGCACTGTTATATAGTGGCCGCAATGCAAGGCCGGGGTCAGCGCTTTCGGGCGTAACTTACTGAGGGAGATATAAAAAATGTTCCTCTTCCAGCGTAAGTACCGGACGCTCCTTGGGCTTGACATAACCACTTCGTCCGTCAAGCTGATCGAATTGGCCATGGCGGGGGGGCAGTATCGGGTCGAGGCGTACTCGGCCGAGCCCACGCCCCAGAATGCCATCAACGAGAAAGCCATTGTGGACGCCGAGGCGGTCGGGGAGGCCATCCGCCGCGCGGTGAAGCGCGCCGGGGCCAAGAGCACCGAGGCGGCGGTGGCCATCAGCGGCGATGCGGCCATCACCAAGGTGATCCAGATGCCGCGCAGCCTGCGGGTCAGCGACCTCGAATCGCAGGTGGAGCTGCAGGCCGACCAGTACATTCCCTTCCCCATGGACGAGGTCAGCTACGACTTCGAGGTGCTGGGGCCGTCCGAGAAAGACCCCGAGACCAACGATGTGCTGCTGGTGGCCACGCGCACCGAGAACGTCGAGCAGCGTCAGGCGGCGGTGAAAGCCGCGGGCCTGACGGCGAAGATCGTCGATGTGGAGGCGTTCGCGCTCGAGAACGCCTGCAAACTGATGACTCACCAGATGCCCGACGGCGGTATCGACCGGGCCATCGCGGTGGTGGACTTCGGCGCGAGCAGCACCACGTTCAGCGTGCTGCGCAATCTCAAAGTGGTCTATACGCGCGATTTCGCCTTTGGCGGGCAGCAGCTCACCGAGGAGATCATGCGCACCTACGGGCTTTCCATGGAGGAGGCCGGCCGCGCCAAGAAGGAAGGCGGCCTGCCGGGCAACTTCCAGAGCGAGGTGCTCGATCCCTTCATCGACGACATGACCCAGCAGGTCAGCCGCTCGCTGCAGTTCTACCTGGCTTCGGGCTCGGGGCGCGAGCAGCCGGAGAAGATCCTGATCTGCGGCGGCTGCGCCAATATTCCCGGTGTGGCGGATGTCATCTCGAGCCGGGTCGGCATTACGGCCGAGAAGGGCGATCCGCTCGGCCAGATGAAACTGTCCTCGCGCGCCAAGGCGCAGGCCGTGCAGCGCGACGCCACGGCATTGCTCACCGCCTGCGGCCTGGCCTTGAGGAGTTTCGACTGACATGCCACGCATAAACCTGCTTCCCTGGCGTGAAGAGCAGCGCAAAGAGCGCAAGCTCGCCTTCATGGTGGCGCTCGGCGCGGGCACGGGCGCCGCGATCATCGCCTCGTTCGGGGCCTACCTGCTGTTTGGCTCCATGATCACGGGCCAGGAGAAGCGCAATGAGAACCTGCGCACCGAGATCAAGGAGCTCGACAAGCAGATCGAGCAGATCAACAACCTGGAAAGTGCCAAGCAGAAGTTCATCGCGCGCATGGAGATCATCGAGAAGCTGCAGCGCTCGCGCCCGGAGATCGTGCACCTGTTCGATGAGGTGGTGAAAACCGTCCCCGAGGGCGTGTACCTGACCGGCGTGAAGCAGACCGACAAGCATTTGAAGTTCGAGGGCGTGGCGCAGTCGAGCACCCGCGTCTCGCAGTTCATGCGCAATATCGACGGCTCCGAGTGGCTGAAAAACCCCGATCTCGAGCGCATCGAAACCAAGAGCGGACAGACCAGCGGCTCGAGCTTCGTGGTGTACGCCGACCAGGTGAGCACCGCGGGCGATGACGACAATGCCGCGCAACCCAATTCGCGCGTGGCGCGCGCCGGAGGTTCGAAATGAACCTGATGGAAGAGCTGCGCACGCTCGACCCGCGCGACCCGGGCCGCTGGCCGCTGCCCATCCGCTTAGGTGCCGTTGGCGTGTGGTTCCTGGTGCTGACGTTCATTCTGTCCTATGTCTTCGTCTGGCAGAACAAGCGCCCCGAGCTGCAACAGCGCGAGTCCGAGGAGCAGCAGCTGCGCAGCGAGTTCCAGGGGAAGCACTCCAAGGCCGTCAACCTCGAGGTCTACAAGCAGCAGCTGAAGGATATCGAGCGCTCCTTCGGCGCCATGCTGCGCCAGCTGCCGGGCAAGACCGAAGTGCCGAACCTGCTGGTGGATATCTCGCAGGCGGGTGTCGGCGCGGGCCTGCAGGAGAAGCTCTTCGAGCCCGCGCCCGAGCAGCAGAAGGATTTCTACGCGGAGAAGCCCATCAAGATCCGCCTCTCCGGCAGCTATCACCAGTTCGGCGAGTTCGTGAGCAATATCGCCGCGCTGCCGCGCATCGTCACGCTGCACGATATCGAGATCAAGTCCGATTCCAAGGACAGTTACGACCAGCTCACCCTGGATCTGACGGCCAAGACTTATCGCTATCTCGATGAGGAGGAGCTGGCCGCGGCGGAGGCCGAGAAGCGCAAGGAACTTAAGGCGGCGCGTCCGCCGGGCTCGGGTGGTTGAGCGTATGCAAGCCAATAAAAAACTCTGTTGGGCGATGGCGGCCTGCGTGGCGCTGGCGGGCCTTGCGGCCTGCTCGAGCGCGGACGATGAGCTCGCGCGCTTCATCGAAGACACCAAGAAGGAGCCGGGCGGCCGCGTCGAGCCGCTGCCGGAAGTGAAGCCCTATCAGACATTCGTGTATTCCGTGGCGGGCCAGCGCTCGCCCTTCCTGCCGGGCAGCCCCGGCGGCGCGAGCAACAACAGCGTGCGCCCGGACCAGAAGCGCAACCGCGAGTTTCTCGAACAGTTCTCGCTCGATACCCTGAAGATGGTCGGCACGCTGAAGCTTGCCGGCCAGACCTACGGGCTCGTGCAGACCAAAGACGGCCTTGTCCAGCGGGTGCTTTCCGGCAACTACCTCGGCACCAACGACGGCAAGATCGTCGCGGTCTCTTCTTCGAAGATCCAGTTGATTGAAATCGTTCCAGACGGTCTCGGCGGGTACATGGAGCGCGCTGCCGCGCTTGCCCTCAACGAGTAGTCGCGAGCCTCTAGGGAGTCTTAACTGCAATGAAACGTCAAAATACAATTCGCGGTGCGGCCACCTGGCTCGCGCTTGCCTGCATCGTCACCGCGCTCGCCGGCGGTGAGCGTGCGCTGGCTGCCGATGCCAACCGGCTGGAAGCCATTGATGTGCAGACGCTGCCGGGGCAGCAGTTGCAGCTGACGATGCGTCTATCCGGGCCGGCCGCCGCACCGCTGTCGTTCACCATCGACAACCCGGCACGCATCTCCTTCGATCTGCCGAACACGACGCTGGCGCTGCCTTCGCGCCGCATCGACGTGCGCAACTCGGGCCTGGACACCATCCTGGCGGCCGAGGGCAAGGATCGCACCCGCCTGGTGCTGAATCTCGACCGGCTCATGCCTTATCAGACGCGGGTCGAGGGCAACAACATCATCGTGATGCTGGGCTCGGAGGTGGGAGTTGCGCCGACGGCGACGGCCGCGAGCGTTGCGCCTGCGCAGTCCTCCGCGTCCTCGGGCGCCGAGGCGGCGTCCGCCGCCGGCGGATCGCGCGTCATCCGCTCCATCGACTTCCGCCGTGCCGCCGATGGCGCCGGCCGCGTCATCGTCAATCTCAGCGATCCGCACACCCAGATCAACCTGCGCCAAATCGGCAACCAGATCGTGGCTGACTTCGCGGGCGCCGAGCTGCCCAAGAACCTCATGCGCCGCTACGACGCCATGGACTTCGGTACCCCCATCACCGACTTTGACGTGGTGCGCTCGGGCAATGGCACTCAGGTCATCATCAATGCCAGCGGCGACTTCGAGCAGCTGGCCTACCAGTCGGACGACCAGTACGTGATCGAGGTGCAGCCGCAGCGCAAGACGGCAGCCGCCCAGGAAGAAAAGCGGGAGTATACCGGCGAGCGTCTGACGCTCAATTTCCAGGACATCGAGGCTCGCGCCGTGCTGCAGCTGCTGGCCGATGCCAGCGGCCAGAACATCGTGGTGAGCGACTCGGTGACCGGTAACGTGACCCTGCGCCTGCAGAACGTGCCTTGGGACCAGGCGCTCGACATCGTGCTGCGCACCAAGGGTCTCGACATGCGCAAGCGCGACAATGTGATCATCGTGGCGCCGGCGGATGAGCTGGCCGCGCGTGAGAAGGCCGATCTCGCCGCGAAGAAGGACATCCAGGAGCTCGAGCCGCTGCGCTCGGAGTACCTGCAGGTCAATTACGCCAAGGCGCAGCAGATGGCCGATCTCATCAAGTCGCAGGGCGGCTCGCTGCTGTCCACGCGTGGCGCGGTGGCGGTGGATGAGCGCACCAACACCCTGCTGCTGCAGGACACCTCCTCGAGGCTGGCGGACATCCGCCGCCTGGTGGCCACCCTCGACATTCCGGTGAAGCAGGTGCTGATCGAGGCGCGCATCGCCATCGTCAACGACGACTTCACCCGCTCTCTCGGCGTGCGTGCGGGATACACCCGTATCGGACGCAACGGGCCCAACGGCGCGTGGGAGACCACGGGCAGCGGCGAAGGCACGGACACCGGTCTGTCCTCCTCGCTCGCCAATCTGAAGAGCAGCGGCTCGCCGTTCCCGGTGGACGTGCCGACGGGCTCGGACGCCTCGAACCGCTACAACGTCAACCTGCCCATCTCCAACCCCGCGGGACGCATCGCCACCATGATCCTGGGGTCGGACTACATTGTCGATCTGGAGCTCTCGGCCGCGCAGGCCGAGGGCCGCGGAGAAGTGGTGTCCTCGCCTCGCCTGATCACCGCCAATCAGAAGCAGGCGAAGATCGAGCAGGGTGTCGAGATCCCCTACCAGGAGTCGGCCTCAAGCGGCGCGACCACCATCCAGTTCAAGAAGGCGGTGCTGTCGCTGACCGTCACGCCGCAGATCACCCCGGACAGCCGCATCATTCTTGACCTCGAGGTGAAGAAAGACAGCGTCGGGCAGGTGATCGTGGGCGGCGCCGGCCAGCAGATCCCCTCGATCGACACGAACGTCGTGACGACACAGGTGTTGGTGAACGACGGGCAGACCGTGGTGCTCGGCGGCGTGCTTCAGACCGAGCATCGCTCCGACGAGAACAAGGTGCCTTATCTCGGCGATGTGCCGGTGCTCGGCAATCTCTTCAAGACGACCAAGAAAACCAGCAACAAAGACGAGCTGCTGGTTTTCGTCACGCCCAAGATCGTACGCGAAGGCGTCAACGTTCACTGAGTATGGATTTATTTATGCGCAAGTCTTTTTCGAAGATCTTTCTGGCCACGCTCGTCCTGGGCTTGAGTGCTTGCGGGGGCGGGGATAAGGCGTTTGTGACGCCGGGGACCTCTGGAGGTGCGAACGTTGCGTCGTTAGCAGTCAGCAGCGATGTGGCGAGTATTCCGTCCGACGGATCGACACCCGCCACGATTACAGTGGTGGCTAAGGATTCCAGCAATACGGCGGTCAGCGGAGCGGCCGTGAGTTTTGCAGCGAGCGCCGGCAACATTACCGTCACACAAGCCACCACGGATTCCACTGGAACGGCCACCGCGACGCTGGTAGCCGGCAGCGCGGCGCCAGGCACCACCATTACCGTGACGGCCACGAGCGGCACGGTTTCCGGGCATACGACCGTGACGGTTTCAAACGCGCAGAAGACCCTGACGCTTCTGACGAGCCTGCCGCAGATCCCCTCTGACGGCTCGCAGACTGCAACCATCACGGCATTGGTCCGGGACGCAAACAACAACTTCGTGAGCGGAACCGATGTTGCCTTCCAGGCCTCCTCCGGCGGTATTACCGTGACTCAGGGAACAACCGATACCAGTGGCAGTGCCACGGCGACATTGAGCTCAGCCGGTGATACGACCAACCGGACCATTACCGTTACGGCCACCGCAGGGACGGCCAGCGCTACGATCACCGTGGGCGTTGTCGGCACGAAATTGACCTTGAGCGGTCCGACAAACCTAATCCAGGGAGCTTCTGGGACCTACACCGTCTCGCTGACGGACGCAGGCGGGAACGGGATCGCAGGTCAGACCGTGACGCTGACTTCGTCCGCCGGGAATACTCTTACCCCGACGACGTACATGAGCGATGCGACGGGTCAGAAGACCTTCACTCTTCAGGCGGTCAACAGCGGTAACGATACGCTGACGGTGGCCGCTGCGGGTTTGCAGGCGACGCAGACGGTTGCCGTGAGCAACGATAGCTTTTCATTTACGACTCCGGCGGCCAATACCAAGGTCAACCTGAGCACCGCTCAGACCTTGATAGTCCATTGGACGTCCGCCGGTGTCGCCCAGGTGGGTAAGACTGTGTCGTTCTCCGCGACGCGTGGCACGTTGAGCGCGGCAACTGCCGTAACTGACGCCTCGGGTAATGCGACGGTGACGATTTCCTCAACGCTGTCTGGGCCTTCGGTGATCTCTGCCACTTCTACCGGAGTGACTGCGCAGACAAGCATCGACTTCATTGCGACGACTCCGGCCACGTTGAAAGCCCAGGCGAGCCCGGCGAGCATTGCGCCGCAAGGGACCAGCACGATCACGGTGACAGTCCGCGATGCCGCGAACAATCTCGTCGAGGGCCAGATCATAGATTTTCTCATTACGCAGGATTCGACCGGCGGGTCGCTGACGGCGTCCTCGGCCACCACCGACAGCCAGGGCCAGGCCTCGACGCAGTACAAGGCAAGCACGACGACTAGCCCCAAAGATGGAGTGGTCGTTCAGGCTACGGTGCGCGGGACGCCAACAGTGCACGGCTCGACCTCACTAACCGTCGCCGGCCAGACCGTTTTCCTGTCCTTGGGAACGGGCAACACGATATTGAGTTACCCGAACCAGGATCCCACCGATACACAGTACGAGCTGCCTTATTCGGTGCAGGCCGTGGATAACGCCGGCCACGGCGTGGGCAATGCCACCGTGACCTACACCATCACCTCGCTTGTCTACCTCAAGGGCAAGCATGTGTTCAATACGACCTGGGCGCCGGTTCCGAGCACTAGCCAGGTGGTGCCGACGAACAATGGCTATGAGCCCGACTGGTATTTGTTGACCGGTATCTACGGATGTAAATCCGAGGACGTCAACAACGACGGTATTTACGCGCTCGCCAACGACTACAATTCGAACGGAAAGCTCGACCCCGGCTTGATCGTCAATACGGACGTTGCCGGTGGAACGACGGGTGCTGACGGCTCGGCGCACTTCAATCTGATCTATCCCAAGGATCATGCGTATTGGGTGGGCGTCCGGCTGACCGTGACGGCCACAGTTGCCGGTACGCAGAGCAGCACTTCGGCGGACTTCTGGCTGCCCGGTGCCGCGCCTGATTACGCCACTCAGACCGTGGCCCCGCCTGGACTCTTCAGTCCGTACGGTCAGGGAACGACCTGTCAAAACCCAAATTAAGGGTCCATGCCGAGGTTGATCCTGCGGCCGCCTTCGGGTGGCCGCTTTGCTTTGGGCTGCGGTTAGGTATGCTGCGGGCCCATGCTCGGCAAGCGCAACGTATTCCTGATCGGTCCCATGGGGTCCGGCAAGACCGCCGTGGGCAAGCAGCTGGCGCGGCTGCTCCGGGTCCCTTTCCACGACAGCGATACCGAGATCGAGCGGCGGACCGGGGTCGATATCCCGCTGATCTTCGAGAAGGAGGGGGAGGTGGGCTTCCGACAGCGGGAGCGGGAGGCCATTGATGCTCTGACGCTTCTCACGCCGGTGGTGCTGGCCACGGGCGGTGGGGCGGTGCTGGCGCCTGAGAACCGCCGGCATCTGTCGGAGCGCGGCTGCGTGGTGTATCTGGAGACATCGGTGGGGCAGCAGGTGAGCCGGGTGCGCCGCAGCCGAAATCGCCCGCTGCTGAATAATGTCGATGCGCGGACCCGCCTCGAGCAACTAGCCGGGGTGCGGGCACCGCTATACGCCGAGATCGCCGATGTCACGATGGCTACCGACGGCCGCCGGGTGCGTGAGGTGGCGGAGGAAATCGCCCGTATACTGATACGTACCCATGAACACCCTGACGGTTGAGCTCGGCGCCCGCAGCTATCCGATCCTGATCGGTGCGGGATTGCTCGGTCAGGCGAAGGTGCTGCAGGAGCATATTGCCCGCCGAGATGTGCTCCTGGTGAGCAATACGACGGTGGCGCCGCTGTATGCGGCGGCGCTGGTGGCGGGGCTGTCTTCCCGACGGGTGGTTGAGGCGGTTTTGCCGGACGGTGAGGCGCATAAGACGCTGGGGCAGGTGAGCCGGCTGATGGACGTGCTGGTGGCGAACCGCTTCAACCGGGACTGTGTGGTGGTGGCGCTGGGGGGCGGGGTGATCGGAGATATGGCGGGCTTTGCGGCGGCCTGCTACCAGCGTGGGGTGGATTACGTGCAGGTGCCGACGACGCTGCTGGCGCAGGTGGATTCGTCGGTGGGGGGGAAGACGGGGGTCAATCATCCGGGGGGGAAGAACCTGATCGGGGCGTTTTATCAGCCGGTGGCGGTGCTGGCGGATACGGATACTTTAAGCACGCTCCCGGATCGCGAGCTGCGGGCGGGGCTGGCGGAGGTGATCAAGTACGGGCTGATCCGGGATGCGGAGTTCTTCGCGTGGATGGAGGCGCATATGGAGGGGTTGCTGGCGCGCGAGCCGGCTGCGCTGGCGCATGCGATCCGCCGTTCCTGTGAGATCAAGGCGCAGGTGGTGGCGCGGGATGAGCGGGAGCAGGGGGAGCGGGCGCTGCTGAATCTGGGGCATACGTTCGGGCATGCCATCGAGTCGGCCACGGGCTACACGCAGTGGCTGCATGGGGAGGCGGTTGGGGTGGGGCTTTTGATGGCGGGGACGATGTCGCGGGAGTGTGGCCTGCTCTCGAGCGCGGTGGTGGATCGTTTGCAGCATCTGCTGGAGCGCGCCAGCCTGCCCACGCGGGTGCGCATCACTCCGGAGCAGATGCTGGCGCACATGCGCATCGACAAGAAGGTGAAGGAGGGCCGGGTGCGCTTCGTGCTGCTGCGCGGGATCGGCGACTCTTTCATGACGGCGGACTATCAGGAAGCCGCGCTGCACCGCACGCTGGCGGCGCATCTGGGATGAGTGAGGGGGGGCCGCTCGCTCCTTACGCAGCGCTGGATGAGCGCTCACGGGGGCGCCGCTATGCGGAGCCTGCGCCGCAGTTCCGCACGGAGTTTCAGCGCGATCGCGACCGCATCATTCATTCCAATGCGTTTCGCCGCCTGGTCTACAAGACACAGGTGTTCGTGAATCATGAGGGGGATCTGTACCGCACGCGGGTGACGCATTCGCTGGAGGTGGCGCAGATCGGGCGCTCGATTGCGCGAGCGTTGCGTTTGAATGAGACGCTGACGGAGGCGATCTCGCTGGCGCATGATCTGGGCCATACGCCTTTCGGTCACGCGGGGCAGGATGCGCTCAATGGCTGCATGCGGGGGTTTGGGGGCTTCGAGCACAACTTGCAGTCTCTGCGGGTGGTGGATGAGCTGGAGGATCGCTATGCGGAGTTCCGCGGGCTGAATCTCACGTTTGAATGCCGGGAGGGGATTCTCAAGCACTGCTCGCTGCGCAATGCGCGGGAGCTCAAGGAGCTCGGCGAGCGTTTCATCAAGCGGCGGCAGCCGGGGCTCGAGGCGCAGATTGCGAATCTGGCGGATGAGATCGCTTACAACAACCATGATGTGGACGATGGGGTGCGGGCCGGGCTCATCGATGTGGGGGATTTGCGTGAGGTGGCGCTCTTTGGGCGGCAGCACGAAGCGGTACGGGCTCAATATCCGCAGCTGGATGACCGGCGGCTGCTGCATGAGATCGTGCGGCGGATGGTGAATGAGCTGGTGGTGGATGTGATCGGGACGACTGCGGGGCGGCTCAAGGAGGCGGCGCCACGCTCGATCGATGAGGTGCGCCGACGGGCGAAGCCATTGGTGGGTTTGAGTGAGGGGATGCGCAGGGATCACCTTGAGCTCAAGGGGTTTTTGAACGAGCGGGTGTACCGTCACTACAAAGTCCTGCGGATGACGTCAAAGGCGCGCCGGGTGCTCAAGGAGTTGTTCGAGGGGTTCTTCGCTGATGTGAATTTGATGCCGCCGGAGCATCGGGACCTGGCCTTGCGAGGGGAGAAGGAGCATGGGGCGAGGGGGCGGGCGCGGGCGGTGGCGGACTATGTGGCGGGGATGACGGACCGCTATGCGATCCTGGAGCATCGGCGGCTGTTTGAGCCGGGGGAGCGGACTTAGGGGAGGGGTAGGCCAGGGGGGTCTTGGGCTTGGCCGTAAGGGCTCTGCTGCGCTGCACTCAAGCTCTTGTTTTTGCTGGATACGGGCTCTTTTCCCGCAGCCAACTTGTCACGAAACCTTCGTAAATCCCTGTTCGACATAAGTAAAAACCCGATTGACATAATTTGCCGACCTTCTTAACTTAAGGTTGTGTAAGGGGGGGGGCATGAGCGGGTCGGAAAAAGAAGCGCTTCTGAATGTTTTTGCCGCACTGGTGCGGCCGCTCATGCGTGCGGCTTTCGAGTATGGGATCTCGGCCGGGGAGATCGCGAGCGTGGTGCGCCGGGTCTATATCCAGTCGCTTGAGGCGCGCCTCGTGGAGCAGAAACGGCCTACGACGGATGCGCGGCTGGCGGTGGTGTCGGGGTTGACTAGGTCGGATGTGGCGGGGTTGCGGGAGGGGTTGAGGTCGGGGGCGATCCATGGCGCTAAGGCTGGCGCAAGCCCACAGCAAATCGCGAGTCTTCTTACAGCTTGGCACACTCACCCAAATTTTTCTGGCGCGTACGGTTTGCCGTTAGATGTAGATGTGTATCCCCTGCAGGGATCACCACGCCATAGTTTTCAGGAATTAGTTGATATCGCGTGCCCAGGAATTGATCGTGATGCATTGCTTGACGAGCTCGTAGCAGCGAGATCTGTTGAGATTGTTGATAGTACAACTATTCGATGCTTATCACGCGCGTATGTTCCGAGAGGGGTTGACATCACTCGCATAGAGCGCATGGGGCGCTTCTTGGCGATTGTGACTGACAATTTTGTTCATAATCTACTACGAGGCGAAGACGAGCCAGCTTATTTTGAAAGGGCCGTAGTGTCGGATGAGCCTATTTCCACGCAAGCGCGGGACCGCTTTTTGAAAGTAGGTGGCGAGAAAGGTCAAGAGCTATTGGCAGAGCTTGATACGTTTTTAACCGGACTCGCTGCTGAAGAAGGCCAGATTGAACAGGGTAGGAAGTATGGTGTGGGGATTTATTTCTTTGAAGATAAATTTGGGGGGAACTCGACCAAGTTTGATGAGAGTAATTCAAATCAAACAAAAAGTAGTTCGATAGTGGCGCCACAGGAAATCGATGTTCTTGCAGCGCTTGGTATGAAATCTAAATAACGCTTTGGGGGATTAATGAAAACTGGAGTAATGGTAGGTTTGGCGGCGGCTCTTACTGTTGTAGCTTTTGCTTCGACCGGAATTGCTGCTACCAAAGGGGTCACGGTTGGAACGGTCAGCGGCATTACTGGCGGTGCGACTAAAGGCATCACAGGTGGAGCGACCAAGGGCATCACCGGCGGTGCAACAAAAGGCATTACGGGTGGCGCAACGAAGGGTATCACTGGCGGTGCCACTAAGGGCATCACCGGCGGCGCTACTAAATAACTGGCCAACCGCGTCGTCATAAAACACTTTTAACAGTGTGTATCTCCGGGGTCGATAAAGACCCCGGAGATTTCTGGCATTTTTTCTCCGCGTAGCGCAAGCTAGGGGATACCCTGGCAATCTCAAGGCTTGATATCCCTCGATCAGAGGCGAGAGTGTGGCGCTGCTTGGATAGCGTTTGACTCGACTGTCATCCTGATTGGAGCAACCAGCTTGCGCTATTTTACGTGCATGGAAGGTGAAAATGACAATTCGCGGTATATCTCGGAGAGCCGGCGTTGATCATAAGAAAGCTCACTCAATTATTTTTCCAACGGCAGCCTTTCTTGGTGGAAGTGGATTAACTAAAGAGGAGGTAATAGGCGCTTTCTCTTCAATATACGACCAGGCAGTAAGGACATTGCATTCGCGAAAAATGGAATATGTTGGATATACGTTTCTTTACCAAAAAATTGTAGCTTTGTGGGTACGAGACAAACAATTTTTGGATGAATCTGGTAAGCCGCGCAATCTTTCGTTGCGCGGCAGAAGTAGTTTTTCTACCCTAGTTCGCTTGGTTCAGCCTAAAGCCAGTCCAAAAGTCGCTTTGTCTGTGCTAGTTCGATGCGGTAACGTTCGACGAATCGGAAAGGAAAGATACGCGCTCGTTCGATCGTTTTTCAGGACCGATGGTCCTAAGTCTGTAGCTTTTGAACCAAACGCTCGCTTCTTGTCAGATGTTGGCACGACATTAGGTAATATACTTAGAAATCATTCCCCTTCGGGTTTTCCAATACCTTTCTGGCGAAAGGTTGAAGCCTCAAATTTATCCGCCAGTATGGCAAAGAGATTTTCGCTATTTGCCCGAGAGCGTACCTTGATGTTTCTTGAAGAACTTGATGATTGGCTAGAAGCGCATGGGAATAAATCTAAGAATAGGAAGGTCGGGCGAAGAGTTGGTATAGGTGTATTCTCTATTATCTCCGATCCAGAGATGAATGATCCATGAGCTTATACGCGAAAGGTCAAAGAACCGCGTATAAACGCATGGCTATAATTTAATGCACGGAGTATGCAGATGGCCATTCGTAGCATATCTAAGAAAACAACTATCACTCGAAAGAGTGCCGGGGTGCTTCTATTTCCGGTGGCAGCATTCCTGAATGGAGGAGGGCTGTCCAGGAAAGAAGCCATCGAGGCATTCGCAGACGCCTACGACAGATCTGGTAGGACAATGCGCGCACAAAGGGCAGAGCACATCGGGAATCCGCTCCAGTACTCGGATGTCGTGTCATTATGGACACGAGATAAAAAATTCCTGGACAGAGCCGGTAACCCGCGCCCCCTTTCGATGAGCGGAAAGCAAGGGTTTTTGGCACTCTTAAAACAGACTGGGCATAAAGCAAATGCTAACGCCGTACTAACGGTGCTCATCCGCTATGGCAATGTCTTGCGGGTAAAAGAAGGTAAGCTTGCGCTTGTCAAGCCGTATTTCAATACGGCCGACCTCAAGAATATCGCATTCGAGCCACATGCTTATTTCCTGTACGACGCGAGCTCCACGATGAAGCGGATGATTACAAGAGGCTCTAAAGATCTAGCTGCTTTTTGGCGCAAAACGGAGAATGCCAACTTATCAGAGGCAGCGGCCAGAAGATTCTTTGAGTTTTCGCGGCGGCGCTCCCTTGATTTTATACAGGAGATGGACGATTGGCTTGAGGCGCATGCTAATCTAAAGAATAAAGGTCGGCGTGTAGGGCTGGGTGTTTTCTCAGTGTATTCAAAGCAAGGAATGTAGCCGGCACTGAATGAAAGGATTACAAAAAATGTCCAAGCCCTCCATGAAACAAAAAACGATCATAAGTCGCCGCCAGGCAGAGTCCCTACTGTTTCCTCTGGCCATGTTCCTGCAGGTCGGTGGGCTTAGCCAAAAAGAGGCGGAGTCCAGTTTTTCAGCCACTTTCAAGAAGGCGATGGCGAAACACGACCTTAAAATCCAACACATTGGTCCTTACACCCGTTACCAGGACATTATAGCCGTTTGGACCAAGGATAAGCGATTTGTTTCCGAGACCGGGCAGCCTCGCTTGCTCGAGCTGCGGGGGAGAAACAGTTTCGCCGCGTTAGTGCGGCAGATCAGCCCGCAATCCAAGGCTAGCGAAGTACTTGCAGTTTTCCTGCGATATGGAAATGTGCGGAGGACGCGAACGGGAAAGTATCAGCTGATCAGGCGCTTTTTCGTCAGCAACACTCCTGCCAGCATTGCCTTCGAGCCCATCGCGAAGTTCGTGGCGGATGTGAGCACCACCGCACGACACCTCCTGCGCCGGAAAAAGGATCAGGGGGGCCTGAGTCACTTCTGGAAGCGGGCTGAGACGACGGAGCTATCCGACGCACTCGCGAGAAAATTTTCCTCCTTTGCGAAGGAACGCAGTCAGACGTTCCTGGAGGAATTGGACGATTGGCTAGATGCGCACAAAAGCGAGAGCCGGCGGAAACATAAGAAGCGCAGACGGGTTGGGGTGGGTATATTCTCCGTCTATTCGGATCCAGAGGTGATCGATTCCACCGCTTAGGCTGCCGACCCGTGCGACCCTACGATCTACGACTCGGCATCTCTATAATTGCCGGCAGCACCAAAATATCCCCCTCACTCGCTTCAACCCCCGTTTCCGAGCAGCCTTGGCTCTCTCGAAGGCGCCCTTCTCCCCAAACCGGTTGACGGAGAACCTCAGGGTCTCGCTTTGCCCCGGCGTGGTCGGCCAGATGGCCTCCCAGTACCAGCTATAGCGCATTCTGCCGTTCTTCAGGCGGTAGCCGCTGGCGAAACGGCATACCCCCACGACGCCGGACTGGTTGTGCCGGCGGCGGATATTGGCGAATTCCCTGCGGGTCAGGGGAGAGACATGCCGCATTAGCTCGTCGCGGTAGCGTCGGGCCAGCCGTAAAGCCTTGCTTTTACCCCCGCATTTCAGGTCCGGAAAGTTCCGGACGTACATTTTACGGCGGCGCCTGAGACTGACGCGCCAGGCGTGGGTGTTATGCGTCTCGTCGTCGATTCGCGAAATGCCATACATCGATCGTGTCTTAGTGCCCACCGCAGGAATTCTCTTTGATCTTGTTCGATCCGGCGGGCATGTTACCGCATCACAGTAATTTTGCCGCGGTCGTCCAGAACGCTGGGGTCAGGGGGTTGAGGACTGTGGCAGCTGGTCCCGCAGCGCCCGCCGCAAAATCTTCCCGACGTTGGTTTTGGGGAGCTCGGCCCTGAAGTAGACATGCTTAGGCGTCTTGTAGCCGGTCAGCGACTGGCGGGCATGCTCGATGATCTGCTCGGGGGTGAGGGAGGGGTCCTTGCGGACGACGAACAGGGCAACGGCCTCCCCGGAGCGCTCGTCGGGCTGGGCCACCGCGGCGACTTCGAGCACGCCGGGGTGAGCGGCTACCACCGCCTCGACTTCATTGGGATATACGTTGAAACCGGATACGTTGATCATGTCTTTCTTCCGGTCTTCGATGAAGACGTAGCCGCGCTCGTCCATATGGCCGATGTCGCCGGTGCGCAGCCAGCCTTCCGGCAGCATGACTTTGGCGGTCTCGTCGGGACGGTTCCAATAGCCGCGCATGACCTGGGGGCCACGGACGCAGAGCTCGCCGACCTGGCCTACGGCCAACTCCGCGCCGGCATCGTCCCGGATCGAGATCTCGGTCGAGGGGATCGGCAGGCCGATCGAGCCGTTGAAATCGGTTTCGGGAATGTTGATACAGGCCGCGGGCGAGGTCTCAGTCAGACCCCACGCCTGGGTCAGAACCTGGCCGGTGACTTTCTTCCAGTGCTCGGCGACGCTGGCTTGGGCGGCCATGCCGCCGGCGAGCGCTATTTTGAGCCCGCTCCAGTCGACGGACTCGATTCCGGGCGTGTGCAGCAGGGCATTGAACAGGGTGTTGACGCCGGTGAGGAAGGTCACGCGGTATTTTTTGAGCTCGGCGACAAAGGCGGGAAAATCCCGCGGGTTGACGATGAGGACGTTCTGCCAGCCCAGCAGCATGAACAGCAGGCAGTTCGCCGTCAGTCCGAAGATGTGGTAAAGGGGTAAGGGCGTGACCAATATGGCGTGATTGCGCGGGAACACGCCTTGGACCCAGGCACGCGCCTGCACGATATTGGCGACGATGTTGCCGTGCGTGAGCATGGCGCCCTTGGCCACTCCGGTGGTGCCGCCGGTGTACTGCAGGAAGGCGATGTCGTCATGTCCGACTTCTGGGCGCATGAGAGTCAGGCGCTTCCCGGTCGCCAGCACCTGTTTGAAGTGGACGGCGCCGTCGATGCGCCACGGCGGAATCTGTTTGCGTTTGTGGCGGATAACATAGTTGACCAGCCAGGATTTGGGTGCGCCGAGCAGGTCGCCGACCTCCGTGACGATTACGGTGCGCACTTTAGTGCGGGCGATGACGTCTTGAAGAACGTGGGCAAAGTTCTCCAGGATGACGATGGCGGTGGCGCCCGAGTCATTCAGCTGATGTTCGAGCTCGGGGGCGGTATAGAGCGGATTGGTGTTGACGATGATGAAGCCGGCGCGCAGCGCGCCGAAGAGGGCGATGGGATACTGCAGGAGGTTTGGCATCATGAGCGCGACGCGCTCGCCTTTTTTCAGGCCGGCTTGGCTTTGCAGCCAGGCGCCGAAGCGGGTGGCGTAATCGTCGAGCTCGCGGTAGCTCATCCCGCGCCCCATCTGTACGAAGGCGGTGCGCTTGGCGTACTTCGCGCAGCCTTGCGCGACAATCTCGTTCAGGGAGCTGAATTCCCGGGTGTTGACCTCGGCGGGAACGCCGGGCGGATAGGATTTCAGCCAGACTTTTTCCATGGCTGGGGAGTGTAGCAGGGACCCGGTACCGCTACTTCGCCACTCCAATCGTCACCCAGGCATCCGGCACGATCTCCCCGCGCCAGGTCACTCCCTCGATGGTGAACAGATAGTTGCCCGGTCCGAGCGCCGAGCTGTTGAGGGCGATGCGCAGGTGGCCGTTGGAATCCTTCAGCAGGTTATTGAGGATCATTACCCGGCCCTGGTCGATGCGGTCCACCGTCACGCGGAACATGCGGAAGGCCGAGTGCGATAGGTCGATCTTGAGGTCGGCGAGCTGCGTTGAGCCGCCGCCGCCGATGACCACCGCGGGGCTGGTGGGATTGCCGTTGTGGGCGGGCAGCAGGCGGATGGTGCGGGTGCTGGTGGCCGGCTCGAGCGGCTGTTCCGCTACCTGCTTTTTGAGCTTCTCGATCTCGCCGCTCTTGTTTGAGTTGCCGCCCGCGACCACGGCCAGCGTGATCAGCAGAACGAGCACGGCGCCGGCCAGACCGAGGGTCCACTGGGGCTTTTGCCAGAAGGGCTTGGGCGCCTCCTGCCAGGGCTCCGGCTTACCGCTGGCCTCGAGCAGGCGCAACCCGGCGTTGACCCGCTCCGGCAGACCCAACTCATCGAGCAGCTCGGGATTGTCGCGGCAGAAGCGCTCGAAGTCGGTGGCGCCCTTGATGGGCAGCTTGCCCGAAAGGTAGCGCTCAACGATCTGGTTGCGGGCGATGAAGTCGCGGTCCATGGTGCCCGCAGCGCCCGCATTGGCGGAGGACGGGACGCTCACACCGGGGCTTGGGACGGCAGCCGGCGGAGCGCCTGCTGCCGCCAGTTTGGCCGCCGCTGCGGCGGCCTTGGCCGCGCCGATGGCAGCGGGGCTGGGTCCCAGGGGTCTGGCGGCCGCAGGGGGAGGTGCGGGAGCTTGAGGAGGGGCTTCGCTCAAGAGTTCTAGCTCAAGTGCGCTGGGCGCAGCTTCCATAACCTTTGTAACTCCGCAGTTTATAAGCTATTCGCCGCAATCGGCGCAATTCCCGGTATCCTGCAACGCCGGCGCGGCGACCGGGCGGTGCTGGCTCACAGATCGGCCGGGGATGGGGCGGTTTCGCGACCTACGTCGCATTAACGGAGGGTGATTCTTATGTCCAACACCAGCCCTACACTGCGGCGCCTCGGCGCCGTGATTGCCGCCGGTTTGCTGGTGGGAGCGGCAGGGGCCGTGACTCACGATGAGACCGCCATTACGATCTACAGCTCCGCGGAGCCCGGTGCCATCTCCCCGGAGCTGTACCGGCCTATTCCCGGCTCCGGCGTGCCGAATGCGATGTCGGTGCCGGGCTACGCTATGGTGCGCAGTGACAGGGACCTGACGTTGGACAATGGACGCTCGACGGTGAAATTCACCGATGTGGCGGCGCTCATCGATCCCACGACGGTGACGTTCGCGTCGTTAAGCGAGCCTCGCACGCGGGTGCTGGAGCAGAATTTCCAGTTTGACCTGGTGAGCACCGACAAGCTGCTGCTGAAATATATCGACCGGCCGATCACGGTGGAGCGGGCGGTGGGCAATGAAGCGCGCACGGTGAGCGGCACGCTGCTGTCGTCAGTGGACGGGCTGGTGCTGAAGGCCAATGACGGCAGCATTCAGGCGCTGCAGGGCTACTCCGCGGTGCGCTTCTCGGAGCTGCCGGGCGGGCTCAACACCAAACCTACGTTGGTGTGGGACATTCTGTCGCCGCGTGCCGGAGAGCAGCGCACGCGTGTGACTTATCAAACGGGTGGTATGACTTGGTGGGCGGATTACAACCTGATTTTCAATGAGGGTAAGGATGCGAACACGGGCGTGCTGGATCTGTCGGCATGGGTGAGCATCATCAATCAATCGGGGGCGACGTACCCGGATGCGAAGCTGAAGCTGATTGCGGGGGATGTGCATCGCGTGGAGCCGCCGCCGCGGGTCATGCTGAATATGGCGACAAAGAGCGTCGCCCAGGCCGCTCCAGAGGAGGCGGGCTTCGCCGAGAAGGCTTTTTTCGAGTTTCATCTGTACACACTGGGGCATTCCACCACGCTGCCCAACAATTCCACCAAGCAGATCGAGCTCTTCGATCAGGCGAAGCAGATTCCGGCAAAGCGCATCCTGGTCTATTACGGACTGGATGCGGGCGGGTGGGGCTATGGCAGTCCGATGACGGATCGCAATCTCGGGGTGCAGTCCAACAAGAAGGTGGATGTGTATCTGGAATTCAAGAACGACAAGGCGTACGGTCTTGGTGTGCCGCTGCCCGCGGGACGTATCCGCGTATCAAAAATCGACGCGGCGGATCAGAGTCTGGAGTTCATCGGCGAGGACAGGATCGATCACACGCCCAAGGATGAGACGGTGCGTGTGAAGCTGGGCTCGGCCTTCGATGTGGTGGGGGAGCGCCGCCAGGTGGATTTCTCAGTGGACAGTAAGGCGCGCTGGATGGAGGAGGAGATCGAGGTGAAGCTGCGCAATCACAAGGAGTTGCCGGTGGAGGTGCTGGTGAAGGAGAACCTATATCGCTGGAGCAATTGGAAGATTCTGTCCAAGACTCACGAGTTCAGCAAGGAAGACGCGCGGACGATCCTGTTTCCGGTGAAGGTGGGGAGGGATGGGGAGGCGGTGGTGCGGTATCGGGTGCGATATACCTGGTAGCGGCACACGCTTATTTCAACGTGGTGATGGAGGCCTTTAGAGTTTCACCGTCCGAATACCTTCATATTACTTAAATTTGACTAATTCGGCAAAAAACATAAACTCTTTGTTATGCCAAAGAGTCCCAAAGCCATCCTGACCCTTCCCCCCGCAGCTTCCCAGGCCCTGCGAACCCTCGGCGAGAACTTGGCCATAGCTCGTATACGCCGCCACGAATCCCAGAAAGCCTGGGCCAAGCGCATGGGTGTCTCCATTCCGACCCTTATCCGGATGGAGCGGGGCGATCCTGGTGTCGGCATGGGCATCTACGCGACGGCGCTATGGCTGATAGGCCGGGCCGCCGCGCTACCCGATCTCGCGGCCCCCGCCGAGGATCGGGGCGCGCTGGAAATGGACGTGCGCAAGGCCCTGAAACGCCGCGCGGTCCGCTCCGCCGCCTCAGTCGAGGCGAATCTCGGCCGCAGGCCGGTCAAATGAACACTGCCTCCCAGGCCGCATCCTATCGGCCCTCCGACCGCCTCTATCTCTGGCTGCTCACCCAACCGCAACAACCCGTCTACATCGGCGAGCTTCATCTGGACCGCGCCACGCGCGGCGTGTCGTTGAGATATGGCGCCGGCTGGTTGCAGCACGGATTTCCTCTGAGCGAGGACCTGCCACTCATCGATCAGGAATTCCTGCCGGCGGACAAGCAGCTGGCCGCAGGCGCGGTGGACGACGCCCGTCCGGACCGCTGGGGAGAGCGCGTCATCCGCTTCATCGACAAGCCGCCGCGTCTGTCCTTGCTGGAATATCTCTATTTCGCCGGCGACGACCGCTTCGGCGCTCTCGGTGTGTCGACGTCCGCGGAAGAATACCGGCCACGCCGGCTCGGACTCCTGCCCACGCTCGAGGATGCGGATGAGATTCAGGAGCTCATCCGCAAGGTGCAGGCCAATGAGTCCGTGACCGAAGCTCAAAAGCGCCTGCTCTCGCCCGGTGTGACCATGGGTGGCGCGCGGCCGAAAGCCCTGCTCAATATTCAGGGCGAGCAATGGGTGGTGAAGTTCGGCGATGGGGAACCCGTCGATGCGCCGCTCATCGAGCACGCCGCAATGACGCTGGCGCGCAAGGCAGGCATTCGCGTCGCGCAGACCCTGCCGGTTCGGTTGGTGCACGGACATGCGGTGGCCATACGGCGTTTCGATCGCATTAGCGGTGCACGCCTGCATTGCCTGTCGGCGGGCGTAGCACTGCGTGCCGCCGGCGAGCCCTTTGGCTATCCGGAGCTCGCGCAATTGTTGCGCCGACGCGGGGTCATTGAAGGCGACATGCACATTGGGCATATGCGTGAGATTTTTCGCCGGATGGTTTTTAACATTTTGATCGACAACACCGACGATCATGAAAAAAATCACGCTCTGGTGGTGACTGACGCGCAGCAGTACGCGCTCTCACCCGCTTACGATGTGCTGCCTGCGGGACAGGCGCTGGGATTTCAGCAGATGCGGGTCGGAGAGGACGAGGCGGACTCGACCTTGTCCAATGCCCTGTCAATGTCACGGCTGTTCTCGCTCGAGAAGGATGAGGCAGTCAAACAGATCCGGACGGTGGCGCGTGCGGTTGATGGCTGGCGGGCGCATTTCAGGAGCTGCGGGGCGACGTCCGGGGATATCGAGCTTCTGGCGGAGCAGATCGACAGGCCATTTCTTAAAGATCAGCGGAATCCATACTTGGGATAGCGGGTAGCTCCCACCTCCGCTAGTCTCGCGTGCGATGTATCCACGAAGCCCGACCCTTCTGCTGACGAGTTGTTTGCTGTTGATCCCAGGCTTTTCAAGAGCTGAGCAGCAGGCGCCGCAAGTACTGACCACAAACGGCGCGACGCTCAGCATCGACCTCGACGACAGCCATTTCACCCAAGGCATCGCCCCCATCCTCACCTGGATCCAACACTCCGCCGGTATCGTCAGCGGCTACTATGGCCAGTTTCCGGTCTCGCAACTGATGCTCCACGTCCGCTCCATCGAAGGCCACGGCGTGCGGGGCGGAACGACGTACGGCTACCACGGTGGCATGATCCGCATCACCGTGGGGAGCGACGCCACCGAGGCCGAGCTGGCCAACGACTGGGTGCTGGTCCACGAGATGACCCACTTGGCGCTGCCGGACGTGGGCGAGCAACACCACTGGCTCTCCGAGGGCCTGGCCACCTACATCGAAGGCATCGCCCGCGCACAGGCCGGCAACCGCACCGAGAAGGATGTCTGGGCGGAGCAGGTGCGCTCCATGCCGAAAGGGCTACCTCAGCCCGGCGATGAAGGTCTGGATCGCACCCACACCTGGGGCCGAACCTACTGGGGCGGTGCGCTTTTCGCTCTCATGGCTGATGTGGAGATCCACCGTCGCACCCAGAACAAGTACAGCCTGCAGGATGCGATGCGCGCCGTGGCACGTGCCAGCGGCGGTTTGGGAGCGGACTGGCCGGTCGAGCGGGTATTTGCGACGGGCGATGCGGCTACGGGCACGCGGGTGCTCGAGGAGCTCTATGCGCAGTGGAGGGATAAGCCTGTGAGCCCAGACCTGCCGGCACTGTGGCGCGATCTAGGCATCGAGCCCGACGGGACGACGGTTCGTCTCCGTGACGATGCGCCGCTGTCCGCGATCCGTCGCGCCATCATGCGCCGCTCTTGAGAAACAATTCCACCTTGTCCCGATAGCTCCTCGACAGCTTCACTTCCTGGCCGCTCTCGAGCGTCAGGAAGTATTCACCGTTGATGTGCGCGCGCAGGGTCTTGACGCGCCGCAGGTTGACGATGGTGGAGCGGTGCACGCGCTGGAACAGGCGGGCATCGAGCAGCTCCTCCAGCTCTTTCATGGTGCCGCGCAGCACATGGGTCTGGCCGGCGGCGTGAATGCACATGTAGTCGCCGGCGGCGTCGATCCAGTCGATGCTGGCGATGGGCAGACGGAGGGTTTCGCGCCCTTGGGTGATGGGCAGTATTTCGGGATGCCGGGCACCAAGAGCCTTGCGGCCGTGCGTCAAGACTTCTTCCAGCACCAAAGAGCCCGAGCCTGTGATCTCCGCAATGAGGCTGAACAGGCGGTCGCGCTCGCTCTCAGCATTGCGCGCCCGCAGGCGCTCGCGCACGCGCGCAAGTGCCGCGGCGAGACGGGTGTCCTCGATGGGCTTGAGCAAATAGTCGACGGCACGCGCCTCGAAAGCGCGGATGGCGTACTGATCGAAGGCGGTGACGAATACCACCAGGGGCAGGGATTCGTGCGGGATTTGTGCCAGCAGGTCGAAGCCGGAGAGGCCCGGCATCTGGATGTCGAGGAACATGAGGTCGGGCTGCTGGGCGGCGATGACGGCAAGGGCCTGCCGGCCGTTGGCGCACTGCGCCACGATCTCGAAATCCCCGGCGGCGGCAAGACGCAGCTCGAGCCCGCGGCGCGACAGGGCCTCGTCATCTACGATCAGGGTGCGGATTGGGACGCTCATGCCACCTGCCTGAACGGGAAAGCCATCTCGATGCGGGTGCCGGGGTGACTGTTAAGGATGCTGAGACGGTGCCGGTCGCCATAGAGCACGGCGAGCCGCTCGCGAGTGTTGCGCAGGCCGACTCCGTGGCCATCCGCGGCAGGATCGTGGCGCATGCCGGGACCGTCGTCGATCACGGCGATCTCGAGCATGGTGTCGCGGATGCGGCCCTCGATGCGGATGCAGCCACCTTCCTCGCGGGGCGAGATCGCATACTTTACGGCGTTCTCGATCAGAGGCTGCAAGAGCAGACTGGGCACCAGCGCATCGAGTGCCGGCCCTTCGATGGCGTACTCGAGGCGCAACCGCTCGGCGAACCGCAGCCGTTCGGTGTTCAGATAGAGGTTCAGCGCCTCGATCTCCTGCCGCAACGTCACTTGTTTGACCGGGTCCTGATCCAGGGTATAGCGCAAAAACTCGGAGAGCCGCGTCACGGCATGATTCGCGGTGCGGTTCTGGTTGTCGAGGATCAGGGTGGAGATGGCGTTCAGGGTGTTGAAGAGGAAGTGCGGATTGAGCTGGTAGCGCAGCATCTTGAGCTGAGCCTCCTGCGCCAGCGCCGCGGAGCGCAACGCCGCCTCGCGCTGCGCCTGCAGCGTCTCGTAGTATTTGATGCCGAAGTAGAGCGCGCTCCAGCACAGGAGCAGGTAAGTGGTCGAGAGCGCGCCCTGCGCGAACTCGAACAGGGTTTTGAACTGCCACTGCGGCTCGACCAGCTGCTTGTAGAAAATGTTGATCGTGGTGCGTAGTGCAAGCGCGGTGACATAGCAGGTCAGCAACACCGCCAGAATGGTTTTGCCCGGCGGCAATCCCCAGAGCCGCCGGTAGATGTAACGCATGGGCATGGAGAGTACGAAGCCCGCCACGGCGGCGATGCCGATGACTTCCTGGTAGCTGTGCGGTTTCTCGTACAGCAGCGCGCCGAAGTACTGCGAGACGGCATAGGCCGCCCAGCCCGCGGCATGCAGCGTCCAGAAGAGCGCATTGCGACTTATGCTCCGCTGTTCGAGGGTCAACATTGACATCAAGCTTAAACGCAAATATTCGTATGTCGCCGGCGTGCCGCCGCGTCCGCCCTTCAGCTCGTCGCAATGCGGCACCATGTGAAAATTCCGCCTGTTTTTTCAGGGTTTGTCGCAACACCCGGACAAATTCGGCGCGCCAAGGCCGCGTTTTGTCCCGCCCCGTCCCCGCTTGCACCTTAACATATTGAATTCAATGGAGCGAAGCGCGCGGGAACGCAGCTTGCCTCTTGTTGGAGGACTAATTTTCATTTCTTTTTCTGGAGGACCTTTATGAGGAAATCAGTACTGGGATTGGGCGCCATGGCATTGATGGCCAGCGCAGTCTTTGCGAACGACCCGGGAAACACGCAAGTGGCCGCGTCGGACAAATCATCCGCTGCATTCTCGAAGCTAGATACGGACAAGGACGGCCGCATCTCCGCCATCGAGGCGGCCAACGACAGCAAGGTCTCCGCCGCATTCACTCAGGCCGACACGGACAAGGACGGCTACCTGTCGCGTGAGGAGTTCAAGAGCCTGAGCAGTGGCTCCGCGGGCCGGATGCCCTCGGACACGACGCCGCCGTCATCGACACACTCGGATACGACGACCGCCCCATCGGACAGCGCCCCGGCGGATGCAGGCCGGATGCCGCCCGACACTTCGACACTGCCGCCGCAGCAGTAAGCTGAAGTCAGGCCTTTTCCCTTCCCCGCTTGCGGGGGAGGGAGGGGGCAGGAGCGCTCAGGGTCTCGATGGACAGCGGCTTCTCGAGCGCAAATCCCTGCGCGAAATCGCAGCCGGCCGCCTCCAGCCAGTCGATCGCCGCTTGGGTTTCTACACGCTTGGCGATGCAGTGGATGCCCAGCACTTTGCAGGCCTGTGAGATCGCCACCGTTATGGCTTGCGGCAGCTTTTCCTTCATCGCGGCAGCGGTGAGCTTCGAGTCTATTTTGACCATGCGGACGGCTTTGCAGGCGAGTAGTGGCAGCGCGGCCGAATCGAAGGTGAAGTTGTCGATGACCACGAAGCAGCCGAGCTTCTCGCAGGCCGCCATGAAGCGCTGCGCCTGCGGCTTGCACTGCACGCAGGCGAACTCGGTGATCTCAAAGCCGAGGCTCGTCGGCTCGATGCTGCTGCTTTGCAGGTCGGTGGCCACGCTCTCGAGAAAGTGCGGGTCTTCCAGCGCGCCGATCGAGAGATTGACGGAGAAGCTCGCCGGCTCCCCATCCGCAAGCTCCGGGTGCCGGTCCAGCCAGGTGAGCAGCTGCCGCACCACCAAGCGGTCGAGCGCCGCGCCGGGCTGCCCCTTTGCCGATTCGGCGATAAAGGCCGCGGGCACCTCGTTGCGCGCCAGATCGCGGCTCGATCGCGCCAGCACCTCGTAGCGCCGCGTGCGTCCGCTCGAGCGCAGCTTGATCAGCTCCTGAACAAATAGCGTCAAATCGGCGGCGGCGTCCACCTGAGTGCCGGACGCTGCCGGCGGCTGGGGTGTCGCGATCGGAGCGGGCTGATCGGGAACGAGCTCCAGAGTCAGCACCTGCTCGACGGCCGCGGGTGCCAGCGCCGCGTCCGGCGGAAATACCGGCCTCGGCGTGGTATCGCCGCCGCGTGAGCTGCCTACTCTGAGGAACACCGCCACGCGCTGCAGAATAGTGCGCACCTTGGGGGTGGCCAGGCGGTCGGCAATGCCGTCCGGCAGGTTCTTGAGGTCGGTCAGGATCATCGTCAGACCGACCAGGTCACCGCGTGGTGCGCGCACCGGCAGGAACATGCCGAAGCGGCCATCCTCGAGGCCCATCTCGTGATAGCCCTGATTGGTGCGGGCCTGCAGCGTCTGCATGGCATCGAGCACTACACTATGCTCGTCTGGCCCGAGCGCGCCCTCGCTCAGCCAGAGCACATCGCCTTCGGCGTTGTAGAGCGACACGGAATGCAGGCGCATGGGCGGCAGCGCCGCGCACAGCAGGCGGCCGAGCGATTCAGCGGTCACCGCATCGGTGGCGGGCGCGGCGGGGGCGGCGGGGGCGGTCTTGAGGGCGTTTGCAGACAAGATGGGGCGATCCGAGTTCATGCGGGCTTAAGCCCACGCGTGCGTCTAGAGTCGCAAACTGCCGACAGGCGCGGTGTGATGTCGCTCGCGTTCCATTGCCGCGCAGCCTGCGTTGTTTCACGTACCTCTGGCATTTGTGCCTCTCCAGTGAAACAATATCCTCTCTTCACATAAGATTGGGTGCTTTTGTGAATTTAATCTGGGCGCCGGCGCAGCTCGCCGTACTGGCAAAGGTTGTGGATCTCAATGGCTTTTCCGCCGCGGCGCGCACGCTGGGAGTGCCCAAGGCAGCCGTCAGCCGTGCGGTCGCGGATCTCGAGCGCTCCCTCGGCGTGCGAGTGCTGGAGCGCACCACGCGACGGGTCTCGCTCACGGCCGTGGGCCGCATGCTGTATCCGCACGCCAAACGCGTGGTGGAGGAATCCGATGCGGCGCACGGACTGATCGCCAAATTCCATGCCCCGGGCGGCGGACCTCTGCGAGTCGTTGCCGATCCCACGTATGGCCGAGTCTTCCTCGCGCCGCTGGTGCCGCGTTTCCTGGAGCGCTTCCCGGACGTGCCGCTGGATGTCGTATTGCACACCGCCGAAGCCGCCGAGCAATGGGATGTGGCGATTCGCGCCGGTCTGCCGGATGACAATACCGTCGGTCACCGGTTGCTGGGCGCCTTGCCCGCGGTGCTCTGCGCCACCCCGGCATACCTGCAGCAGCGGGGCACGCCGGCCAAACCCGAAGCCCTGCGCGATCATGATTTCCTGACCCCCGAGACTGGACAGGCCGATTTCCGGCTGGCGCTGTCGCATGGCTCGCAGCGCGCCGAAGTGCGGATTGCGCCGAAGCTCACCGTCAACGATCCGGCTGTGCTGCATGCGGCCACCGCCGCGGGTCTGGGGATTGGCCTGCTGCCGGAATTTCTGTGCCGGCAGGGGCTTGCCACCCACCGTCTCCAACAGGTGCTGGCGGACTGGTCGCCGCCGCCGGCCGCCTCGCTGTATGCCGTATATCCGGCGATGCTCGAAGGGGATCCGCGGGTGCAGCGCTTCGTGGATTTTCTGGCCGCCAATATTGTCCCCGCGCTGGCCCATTCGACGGCTCATTGAGGTTTGCCCATGTATCGCGCTCCCGTAAAAGACCTGCGCTTCGTGCTGGATGAGCTGCTTGCGGTGCAGTCCCTGCCCTTTGCGGACTACTCGCCGGAGCTGGCCGAATCGGTTTTGAGCGAGGCGGCGCGGTTTGCCGAGACCGTGCTCGATCCTCTCAATCAGAGCGGGGATCGCGAAGGGGCACGCTGGACACCTGAGGGCGTGGTGACGGCCAAGGGGTTCAAGGACGCCTACCGACAGTTCGCGCAAGGCGGCTGGACGCAGCTCGGCGCGGAGTCGCAGTATGGTGGACAGCCGGCGCCGCATGCGCTGTCCACCGCGGTGACGGAGATGTGGGCCTCGGCCAATCTCTCCTTCAAGCTCTGTCCCATGCTGACGCACGGCGCGGTCGAGGCGCTGCGGCTCGCGGGCTCGAAGGCATTGCGCGAGCGTTTTCTGCCGAAAATGGTCAGCGGCGAGTGGACCGGCACCATGGTGCTCACCGAGCCGCAGGCGGGATCGGACCTGGCGCAGGTGCGTACGCGTGCCACACCGCAGGGCGATCACTACCGTCTCTTCGGGCAGAAGATTTTCATCACCTGGGGCGACCACGACTATACGGACAATATCGTTCACATGGTGCTGGCACGCATCGACGGCGCGCCGGCCGGAGTCAAGGGTATCTCGCTGTTTGTGGTGCCGAAGGTGCTGGTGAGGGAGGACGGGACTTTAAGCGAGCGCAACGAGGTGCGCTGCGTATCCATCGAGCACAAGCTCGGCATCCACGCGAGCCCCACTTGCGTGCTGGCCTACGGCGACAGACAAGGTGCGGTGGGCTACCTCATCGGTGAGCCTAATCGCGGTCTGGAGTACATGTTCATCATGATGAACGCGGCGCGGCTGGCGGTGGGCGTGGAGGGCTATGCGGTGGCCGAGCGCGCGTTCCAGCGGGCGCTCGAGTGGGCGCGCACGCGCGTGCAGGGCCGTCCGGCGAAGGATGCCACGCCGGGCGCCACCATCATCGGGCATCCGGATGTCAAACGGATGCTGCTCACCATGAAGTCGGGCACCGAGGCGATGCGCTCGCTTGGCCTGTATGCGGCGTTCCAGCTGGACCTGGCCGAGCATCACACCGAAACCCAAGTGCGGGTCGATGCCCAGGCGCGCGCCGATCTGCTGATCCCCATCGTGAAGGGCTGGAGCACCGAGCTCGGCAATCAACTGGCCGGCACCGGCGTGCAGGTGCACGGCGGCATGGGCTTCATCGAGGAGACGGGCGCGGCGCAATATGTGCGCGATGCGCGCATCACCACTATCTATGAGGGCACCACCGGCATTCAGGCCAACGATCTGCTGGGCCGCAAGCTGGGTCGGGACAAGGGCGGAGCGATGAACGCTTTGCTGTCGGATATGCAGCGTGAGCTTGCGGCGCTCGATGAGACAAACGAGGACCTGCGGGTGACAAAGGCCGCGACGCTCGAGGCGGTGGGACTGCTGCGCGAGGCCACTCAGTCAGTGCTGAAGGCGCTCGCCGCCACACCCGATCGCGCGCTGGCGGTGGCCGTGCCCTATCTCCATCTCGCGGGCTTCACGGCGGGCGGCTGGCTGCTGACGAGGTCGGCGGCGCTGGCGTGCGGCAATCTCAAGGCCGCGGATCGCGATTTCTACGCGGCGAAAATCCAGACGGCACGCTTCTACGCGGAGCAGGTGCTGCCCAACGCGGTCGCGCTGGCGCGCGCGGTGAAGAACGGCACGACGAGCGCCGCGGCGCCGGATGCGGCGCTGATCTAAAGCCCTATCGCCGCCGCGGCGATGATTTGCGGCGGCGGGCCTGCGCGGGCACGCGCAGTTTGAGGTGCGGCGGCTCGTTGAGATTCTGCAGGAAAAGCCGGCGCGCATCGGGCGACAGGTGCGCCCAATCCACCTTCTCGACATGCGTGCGGCGCAATTGCGTGTCGCTGATGCGGGCCTGCGCCTTAGCCCCGCGCGAGCAGCGGGTCTCCAGACGGCGCGTGCCGCCCTGGAGCAGGAGGTCCGCCACGGCCTGCCCGACGATGCGCTCGCGCGTGAGTTCGCTGTGCGCCACCGAGGTGTAGTAGGTGCGCGCGCCGACAAGCTCCGCGCAATTCAAAGGCACCGTCCCGTCGCCGTGGCGGGTGATGGTGTAGATGAACTCATCCTTGCGGCGGGTGACGCGCGTGACGGTCTCCTGGCCCGTGCCGACGATGGCCGCGAAGCGTTCGTCGGGCGGCGCCAGCACGCTTTCGAGCGTGCGCGCTTTATCCAGGAGCTTGCTGTGCAGGTACGGACCGGAACCGGGCCACGCGGCCGGATCGAAGAAATCCAGGTCGGGGCTGACGCGAGTGGTGGGCAGCAGGTGATAGAGGCTGGGGAAGGTGTTGAACACGTCAGCCGCCAGCGATTCGGCGGTCTGAGCGTGCGCGAGGCGCGCGATTTTACGCACCACGGCGTATACGCCGCGCAGCGCCTGCACGGGGGCGAAAGAGCCGTGATTCGGCGTTCCCAGGAGCACCAGCCGTTCCACGCGGCGCACGCCGGGGGTCCTTAAGGCCGCCCGGCTTACCAGCCCGCCCAGGCTGTGTGCCACCAGGCTCACACGTGCGGCCGGATCGACATTCAGGCGCGCGGCCAGCTCGACGCCGAGCTCGTCCACGCCGCGGCGCCAGTCATAGTCATGGCAGACGGGGGCAAAGCCGGCGGCGCGCAAATAAAGTTTGAGTCGCAGATACGAGTGCAGCACGATGCCGAGAGAGATCACCTCACGCCCGCCATCGAGTCGCAGCGCGGTGAGCTGGCCGGCGCCGATATCCATAGGATCGAGCCAGATGATGTCGTTCGGCAGCGGCGCGCGGCGCGCGCGGCCGAGCTGCGAGCCCATGATGCCCGGCACGAGGTAAACGCGCGTCGCATCCGGGGCGAGCGGCACACGGTGCGCTTCGCGCGCGAGCCGGACCAATTGCCGGTATTCCTCGGCACCGAAATAAGCGGCCATCTCGCGGGCGTGCTCGCCGGTCACGAGCAGATGCTCGACCTGTGTATCGCTCCACGACGCCCGGTCGTAGGGGGTGACGTGATCTAACATTTGGCCGATTATGCCTTCCTTCGGTTTATTTGGCGTGCTCGGCGATGGCTTTCGCGGCGGCTTCGATGGCGGGCACACGGGCGCTGCTCTTGCGCCACACGGCGCCGATCTTGCGTGTGGGGACGGGTCTGGCGAACGGCCGCGTGATCACTCCTCTGGCACTGCCATAGGCGCCGCGGCTCGCCAGCTCCGGCAGCAGAGTGATGCCTGCGCCGGTCGCGACCATCTGCCGCAGGGTCTCGAGGCTGGTGGCTCGAAAATCCTGTGCTTCGTGCAGCCCCCCATGGCCGCAGACCTCGAGCGCCTGATCACGCAGGCAGTGTCCGTCCTCGAGCAGCAGCAGGGTCTCATTCTGCAGATCGTTCACGCGTATGGTGGTTTTCTTCGCGAGCCGGTGGTGCTCCGGCAATGCGACCATGAAGGGCTCCTCGTACAGGAGACGCGATTCGAGTCCTTCCTGGTCCACGGGAAGCGCCAGCACGCCCACGTCGATCTCTCCCGCGCGCAGCTTCTCGAGCATGGGCATGGTTTGATATTCGTAGAGTCGCAGCTCAAGCCGCGGCAAAGCCTTGTGGATTCGCGGCGCGACGCGCGGCAGCAGATATGGGCCGATGGTGGGCAAGAATGCGATGCGCAGCTTGCCGGCCAGCGGATCGCGATGAGAGCGCGCCAGCGATACCATCTCGTCACTGGCTTCGAGAATGCGCCGGGCGCGCGCCACGATCTGCGCGCCGGCTTCGGTCAGGGCGACCCGCCGGGTCTGCCGCTCGATGAGCTGCACGCCCAAGTATTCCTCGAGTTTTTTCAGCTGAGCCGAGAGGGTGGGCTGGCTCACGAAGCAACGCTGCGCCGCGCGGCCGAAATGCCGCTCGTCGGCGAGCGCGGCCAGGTAACGGAGGTCCTTGAGCTTGATGTCTGCCATGATAGTACGATTACACTTGTCTATCGATAGCATAAAGTCAATCGATTGGACGTATCCAGTGACGATAGGCATCATACGCGCCATTCGCTTCACTTCTGGCTTTCGCTTGGAGACTGCAATGCTTGGTATCGGACAAAAATTCCCGCAATTTGCGCTGACCGGCGTCGTCTCGAACGAGATGGACAAGGCCTTCGCCCCCTTCACGAACAACAGCTTCGCCGGCAAGTGGCAGGTGGTGTTCTTCTGGCCGAAGGATTTCACCTTCGTCTGTCCCACCGAGATCGCCGCCTTCGGCAAGCTCGACAAGGAGTTCAAGGCACGCGACGCGCAGCTGCTCGGCGTGAGTATCGACAGCGAGTTCGTGCACCATGCCTGGCGGCGCAGCCACGAAGATCTGCGCAATCTGCCGTTCCCCATGCTCTCGGACATCAAGCGCGAGCTCTCCAATGCGCTCGGCGTGCTCGATCCCGAGGCCGGCGTCTCGCAGCGCGCCACGTACGTGGTCGATCCCCAGGGCGTGATCCGCTTCGTCTACGTCACCGATCTCAGCGTCGGGCGCAGCCCCGAGGAAGTGCTGCGCGTGCTCGATGCGCTGCAGACCGATGAGCTCTGCCCCTGCAACTGGAAGAAGGGTGAGGACACCCTGAAGGCCGCCTGATGAGCCTGGACGACATCCGCGATGCGCTGCCGGACTACGCGCGCGATCTGAAGCTCAATTTGAGCAGCGTGCTCTCTCCCCAGGGCGCGCCCGGGCTCACCGAGCGGCAGATCTGGGCGGTGGCGGTGTCCGCCGCCATCGCCTCGCGGAATGTCGGTTTCGCGCGGCAGCTCGAGGAACTCGCCGCGCCGCATCTGGATGAGGCGCATCTCAACGCCGCGCGCGCTGCGGCCGCCATCATGGGCATGAACAATATCTACTACCGCTTCCTGCATCTGGTCGAGGACGCCGAGTACGCACAGCTGCCGGCGCGCCTGCGCATGAGCGTGATCGGCAATCCGGGCATCGACAAGAACGACTTCGAGCTCTTGTCGCTCGCGGTGTCGGCGATCAACGGCTGCGGCAAGTGCGTGGCCGCGCACGAGCGGACGCTGCGTCAGCACGAGGTGTCACGCGAGGCCATCCAGAGCGCGGTGCGCATCGCTTCGGTCATTCACGCGGTGGCGGGGGTGCTCGAGTATTCGACCGCGGCCTGAGGGACGGCGCACTCAGGCCGGATTTGCTATTCTCCGGCGCCTATGAAGACTCCCCGGGCGTCGCACCTCTCGGCAGGCGTGGTGGTGGTGCGTCGTGTACCCCCCGGCTGGGCATTCCTGATGCTGCGCGCCTACCGCAACTGGGACTTTCCCAAGGGCCTGGTAGAAAGCGGCGAGGAGCCTCTGGCCGCCGCCCGCCGTGAGGTTCAGGAAGAGACATTGATCGAAGAGCTGTATTTCGATTGGGGCGAGACGTATTTTGAGACCGCGCCCTACAACCGCAACAAGATCGCGCGCTACTACCTGGCACGCACCCCCACGGAAGCCGTTACGTTGCCGGTCCGCCCGGAGCTCGGACGCCCCGAACACCACGAAGCGCGTTGGCTTGACGAAGAGGCTGCGCTGGAGCTGGCCTCCCCGCGCGTCAAGGCAGCGATAGAATGGGCTGTCCGCATGCTTCGGTCGCCCGCGAAGGCTGCGTCGTTATAGACTGATTTCCTTTACCGCCACCGCGTGCCGGAGATGCCATGAGCGATTCAACTTTCAACACCAGTGAGAACGAGGCCGTGCTCGGCACGCTGAACCAGATCCTGGAACTCGAGCTTGCGGGCCTGGTGCGCTACCTGCACTACAGCTTCATGATCTTCGGCCACAACCGCATTCCCATCGTCAGCTGGCTGCGCGGCCAAGCCAACGAGTCGCAGGCCCATGCCACCCAGGCCGGCGAGCACATCACCAACTTAGGCGGTCACCCCTCCCTCAAGATCGGCGCGCTGCTCGAGACCCATAAGCACAATGTGGATGAGATCCTGGGCGAGGCGTTGGTGCACGAGGAAGAGGGGCTCAACGAATACCGCAAGCTTCTCGCGCTGGTGGCCGGCAAGAGCATCATGCTCGAGGAATACGCGCGCGCGCAGATCGCTGCGGAGGAAGAGCACCTTGCGGAGATCCGCAAGATGATGCGGCGGCCCGGCTCGATCAAATAAGCGATGAGGCTATTGTGGCTTGCGCTCCTGCTGCCGCTTGCGGCGCAGGAAGCGGTCGTGGTTACGGATGACGACGGCGTCAGGATCACACTGCCGCACCCGCCGACGCGCATCGTCAGCACGGCACCGGGTGTCACCGAGATGCTGTTTGCGGCGGGTGCGGGGCCGTTCGTCATTGCCACGGTTGAGTATTCGGATGTACCGGCAGCGGCGCGCAAGGTACCGCGCATCGGCGACGGCATCGCCATCGATATGGAGCGGGTGGTGGCGCTCAAGCCCGATGTCATCGTCGTCTGGCCCGGTGGCGGCAATCCCGCGCAGATCGCGCGGCTTACGCAGCTTGGTTTTCCGCTTTATCGCCAGCAGGTCAACGCGCTTGGGGAGATTCCGGGCTCGTTGCGCAGGCTCGGAGCTCTTGCCGGAACTCAAACGGTGGCGGAACGCGCCGCACGCGACATCGAGACGCGTCTGGCGCAGCTCAAGCAGCACCATGGTGGTGGCTCACCACCAACCGTATTGCTGCAGGTGTGGAATCGTCCCATTTACACCGTCGGGGGGAAGCATTTAATGACGGATGCGCTGCGTTATTGCGGCGCGCGCAACGTCTTCGACGATCTCCCCGAGATGGGACCCGCGGTCGATGTGGAGGCGGTGATCGCCCGCGACCCGGATTTCATCGTGGCGGTGGCGCCGCCTGGCACTGCGGATACTTGGCTCGCGGACTGGAAGCGCTTCCCGCATCTGCGCGCGCTGCGCGAGAATCATTTGATCGGCATGGTCGAGGGAGGACTGACGCGTCTCGGTCCGAGCGCGCTCGCGGGCGCGGAAGCTTTGTGCCGGGAGCTCGATGCCAAACGGACGCCGTCTGCGCAGCCCTAATCCCTGAAGTTATTGAACTGCAGCGGCACTTCCACATTTGCTTTGCGCAGCAGTGCGATCGCGGCCTGAAGGTCGTCGCGGCTTTTGCCGGTGACCCTCAGCTTGTCGCCCTGAATGGCGGCCTGAACCTTGAGCCTGGAGTCCTTGATGATACGCTGCACCTTGCGGCCCGCTTCCGGGTCGATGCCGTGCTTGAGAACGACTTCCTGAGTGGCCGAGGCGAGTGTCTTGGTCGGATCTTTCACCTCCAGGCACACAAGATCGATACCCCGTTTCGACAGCCGGATTTTAAGGATCTCGAGCATCTGCTTGAGCTGGAAGTCCACCTCCGCGTGCATCGTGACCAGGAGTTCCTTGAGTTCGAAACGCGCGCCGGTGTCCTTGAAATCGAAGCGCTGGGCGAGCTCGCGATTCGCCTGGTCCACGGCATTGGTGACTTCGTGGGCGTTGAGCTCGGAGACGACGTCGAAGGAGGGCATGCCGCTATCATAAACGGTCTGTAATTTGACCGGAACGCCGCTCTTAAGCGACTATTCGATGCATCCTGATATCCCATTGCGAGTATTCGACATGAAAGCGTTGTATCCCCTGACTTTTCTCGCCGTCCTCGCCCTCGCCGGCGGCACCGTCTACGCCGCATCCTCCTGCACCAATCCCACGGCGCCGAAAAATATTCCTCGCGGCGATAAGGCCACCTTCGAGGAGATGGTCGCCGCGCAGAAGGCCATCAAGGAGTACGACGCCGCGATCAACGCCTATAACGCCTGCCTGCAGGCCGAAAGCGACGCGGAGGTGGCCCAGCTCGAGCAGAAAGAGGGTGACGCCAAGAAGAAAGAGGCCAAGAAGAAAAAGCTGACGGATGCGCTCAACAAGAAGCAGGACGCCGCGCTCGATGCGGACAAGGCTCTTGCGGCACGCTTCAACGAGCAGCTGCGGATTTTCAAGGCGAAGAGCAGCCCCGGCCAGGGTAACGGTCAGGGCTGAGGGCCCTATTCCGCGCCAGCAGCGAGGGATGAAGTGTGTATCCTCGCAGCCCTATGAGCACCGTATCTTTATCCCTGCAAGACATCGCCTCCCTCGCCACGCGCGCCTTCTCGCAGAACGGCTGCGATGCCGAAAACACCGCAGCTCTCGTGCGCACCGTAGTCACCGCCGAACGCGACGGCTCCCTTTCCCACGGCTTATTCCGTGTACCCGGATACGTCACTTCCCTGCGTAGCGGCAAGGTCAATGGAAAAGCCAGCCCAAAGGTCACTCACAAGACACCGGCCATCGTCAACGTTCACGGCGACAACGGCTATGCGCCGTTGGCAATCGAACGGGGTGTGCCCGCCCTTGCCGAGGCGGCCAAGAAACTGGGTGTCGCGGTTATGGCGACCACCCACACCCATCACTTCGCGGCGTTATGGCCGGAGACCGAAGCCCTTGCTGCACAGGGGCTGATCGGACTGGCATGCGTCTGCTACATGCCCTTTGTGGCACCGGCCGGCGGTAACAAACCGCTGTTCGGCACCAACCCGATCTCCTTTGCCTGGCCGCGGCCCGGCCAGTCTCCGGTCGTGGTGGATATGGCGACCGCCGCGATGGCTTTAGGCGAGGTCCAGATTGCCGCGCGTGAAGGCCACTCCGTTCCATTGGGTACCGGACTCGGTGCGGATGGCAAGATGACGACTGACCCCAATGAAATTATCAAAGGGATGCTACTGCCGTTTGGCGGCTATAAGGGCTCTGCCATCGCATTGATGGTCGAACTGCTGGCAGCCGGCGCAGTCGGCGAGAGGTTCAGCTTCGAGGCGGCTGAAGCCGACAACAAGGACGGCGGTCCGCCACGCGGCGGTGAATTCATGCTGGCGATTTCACCGCAGCTGCTAGCGGGGCCGGATTGGGCCGAACACTGCGAGAGTTTTTTCCGTCGCTTCGATGCGATCGAAGGCGCACGTCTGCCGGGTTCGCGCCGGCATGCCAATCGTTTGTCCACCGCGCCACGTAACGTCAATGCGGCGCTGGTAGAGCGCATTCGCGCACTTTGCACAGCCCCTTGAAGATCGATTGATACCCTCGCGCCTGAATTCGCACGCCTCGAAGTCAATACGTATGTATTGACATTGACGGCCAATTGCGGCAACCTGCAGCCATGAAGCCCAAATCCGCACAGCTGCAGATCCGGGTCACGGCCGGGGAAAAGGCAGCCATTCAACAACTGGCCCGGCAGGCGGGAATGGACATGTCCACCTATGTCTTGAGCCGCGTGCTGTCGGCTCCCGCGTCACGATTTGCCGAAAGCGTCGAAGCATGCAAACACGCAGAATCAGCGACCTATGGCCTCGCCGAGCTCAACTCCTTCCTCTCGAGCTTGTCGGCAGCGGAGTTGCGGGACGCGGTCGCCGTCGCACCGGCCGTCAAGCTCGCTCCTTACATCGATAATTACATCGCCGCGATGGTGGAATACGCCTGTCAAAAACAGGGTGTAACCGTGCCCGCCTGGGTGCGCACCATCGAGCCTTTGATGGAGCCTGTTTTCGCAAGCTCTTTGCGGAGCCTGCGTCTGCACCTTTTGACTCATTCGCCACCGCCCTTCAGACGCCGGAACATCTTCATCGATTCATCGCTGGGCGATCGGGTGTGAGGCGCCGATGCCGCCACTGAAGCGGTCGGATATTCAGCGGCTGTTCGAGCTCTTGAACGAAGAGCTCGGCAAATCTCACACCCAAGCCGAATTGTTCCTGGTTGGAGGGGCGGTCATGTGCCTCGCGTATTCGGCTCGCCCGGCGACGCAGGATATCGATGCGGTGTTTCGGCCGACGGCGCCGGTGCGGGAAGCGGCGGCGCGCGTGGCTGCCCGGGCGCGGGTCAATCCCGACTGGCTGAACGACGGTGTCAAAGGATTCATGAGCGCACAGGGGGATTTCGCGGCGTTCCTGGAACTCGACCATCTGCGGGTCATGGTGGCACAGCCCGAGTACCTGTTCGCCATGAAATGCCTGTCGATGCGCATCGGCGCTGAATTCCGCGACGAGGACGACATCCGCTATCTGCTCCGCCATCTCGATATCCGTTCCACCGAACAGGCGATCGCAACCATCACGAAGTATTATCCCTTGGAGCGTTTTCCCCAGAAAACGCTTTACGCGCTCGCAGAGTTGCTGCCGAAATGAGGTGGTCTTGACCCTAAGCCCCCCTCGCAGCCATACTCCCGACCCTAATGTCGCAGCAGCTCCGCAAAGTGCTTGGGTGGTGGCGTCGCTCTTAAGGGAGTGGGCGCTGGGCTGTCTGATTTAACGACTAACCGACTTTTCGAGGCACCAGAACCCATCTCCGGTCCGCAACCGGGATGGGTTTTTTGTTGACTGTATGAAACCACCATTCGACATATCGGGCGATCTGGATACACCGGTCTCGGCCTATCTGAAGCTGGCGGCGTTCAAGCCCCGCTTTCTTCTGGAGAGCGTGGAGGGCGGAGAGCGCCTCGGACGCTATTCCTTCATCGGCTTCGGGGATGGCCTGGAGGTGAAGCTCGATTCCCAGGGCTTGACACTGGGTGGGGAGCGGCGGCCCGTCCCGGCGAATGCCGGTGAATTGCTGAGCGCGCTACGTGAGGCGCTGGCGCGGGCGCCGCGTCCGTTGCCCGAGATGCCAGGGGTCCCGCTGGCAGGGGGGCTGGTGGGGTATGCCGGGTACGACGTGGTGCGGTTTTTCGAAAGACTGAAAGCCCATTCCACTTTCAGTTCGCCCGTTTTGCACTATCTTGCGCCCAGGTCCCTCCTGGTCTTCGACCACCTGACCCGCGGGATCGCACTGCTGCATGATGGGACGGAAACGGAGCGCCAGGCGCTGCGCCGGGAGATCATCCGCGCGCTGCGCGGGGCTTTGCCGGCGGCCGCGCGTGCGGGACGCTATGCGCAGCCTGGCGCGGCCTTCAGCCAGGATGACTTTCTGAAAGGGGTGCGCCGCGCCCAGGAACACATCGCCGCCGGGGATATCTACCAGCTCGTGCTGTCGGTACGGTTCGGCGGCAAGCACGAGCTGAGTCCTTTCGAGGTGTATCGGGCGCTGCGGCTGATCAATCCTTCCCCTTATATGTACTACTGCGCGCTCGGCGACGTGGCGGTGGTCGGCTCCTCGCCCGAGGCGCTGGTCAAACTCAACCAGGGCCGCGCCCAGCTGCGCCCCATCGCTGGCACCCGCCCACGCGCGGACGATGCATCCGTGGACTTAAGACACGAGGCGGAGCTGCGCGCAGACCCCAAGGAGAACGCCGAGCATGTGATGCTGGTGGACCTGGCACGTAACGATCTCGGACGCGTGGCGCGCGCCGGCAGCGTGCAGGTCGAGCCCTATCGCGCCATCGAGCGCTACAGCCATGTGATGCATATCGTGAGCGGCGTCAACGGGCAGCTCGCGCCCGACCGGGATGCGTTTGACTTGTTTGCGGCCACCTTCCCCGCCGGCACACTGGTCGGCGCGCCGAAGGTGCGCGCCATGCAGATCATCGATGAGCTCGAGCCGACGGGACGTGGGCTTTACGGCGGCACCGTCGGCTACTTCGGCGCACGCGGCGACATGGACCAGGCCATCACCATCCGCACGCTGGTCTTTCAGGGCGATGAATACAGCTATCAGGCCGGCGCCGGAATCGTCGCGGACAGTGTGCCGTCGGCCGAGCATGATGAGGTGCTGGCCAAAAGCGCGGCCCTGCGCAGCGCGCTCGAGATTGCGGCGGAGGGCCTATGAGCGCGCGGCTGCTGCTGATCGACAACTACGACTCCTTCACCTACAACCTGGTGCAGGCCTTCATGGTGCTGGGGGCCGACGTGCGCGTGTACCGCAACGATGCCATCGATGTGGCGGCGGCGCGGGCGCTTAAGCCCACGCATCTGTGCATCTCGCCCGGCCCCGGCACCCCTTACGACGCCGGTGTCTCCATGGACATGATCCGCGCCTTTGCCGGCCACGTGCCGGTATTCGGCGTGTGCCTGGGCCATCAATCCATCGTCGAGGTGTTCGGCGGCAAGGTGGTGCGCGCCGCACGTTTGATGCACGGCAAGACCTCGCCGGTGAGGCACGACGGCAAGGGTCTGTTTGCCGGGCTGCCGCAACCCTGCGAGGTGGGACGCTATCACTCGCTGATCGCGCAGCCCGAAACCCTGCCGCAAATCCTCGAGGTGACTGCCCGTACCCCGGAAGGGGAGATCATGGGGGTGCGCCATCGCGAGCTCGCCGTGGAAGGTGTGCAGTTCCATCCGGAAAGCGTGCTGACGCCGGACGGTCCGCGATTGATGCGCAATTTCCTGCAACTCGAAGGGGGAGCCACGCATGTCGCCGCTGCGTGACACCCTCGAGCAGCTGCTGCAGCGCCGCGATCTCACCGAGTCGCAGGCGCATGAGCTGCTCACACGGCTGACCCATCCCGAGGAAGCCCCGGCGATGGCCGGCGCCATCCTTGCCGCGCTGCGAGCCAAGGGCATCGTGGCGGCTGAGTTGCGCGGCTTTGCGAATGCGATGCGCGAGCTCGCGCGCCGACCGCACATCCCCGCCGGACTGCGCGCCATCGATATCGTGGGAACGGGCGGGGACGCCTCGGGCAGCCTCAACATCTCGACCGGCACGGCTCTTTTGACCGCGGCCTGCGGCCTGCCGGTGGTCAAGCACGGCAACCGTTCGGTCTCGAGTCGCGCCGGCAGCGCTGATGTGCTCGAGGTGCTGGGACTTAAGCTGCCGCTGGATGAGCAGGGCGCGGCCGACTGCCTGGCGAAAACAAATTTTACATTCCTGTTCGCGCCCTACTATCACCCCGCCACCAAGGCCATCGCCCCAGTCCGTGCGGCCTTAGGCGTGCGCACGGTATTCAATATCCTGGGACCGCTGTCCAATCCCGCGCAGCCGCCGCTGCATGTGCTGGGGGCCTTCAGCCTCGAGGTGGCGAAGCTGATGGCCGAAACGCTGTCCGGAATGGCGATCGAGCGCGCATTCGTGGTGCACGGCGCCGAGGGCTGGGATGAGCCCACGCCGGTGGGTCCCTTCACCGTGTTCGATGTATCGCCCGGACGGGTGACCTCACAAGCCCGCGAGCCCGGCGACTATGGATTGCCGCGCTGTACTGCGGCGCAGCTCGCGGGTGGCGACGCGCGGCACAATGCGCAGGCGCTGAAGAATGTATTGAGCGGCGATGAGCGGGGCGCGCATCGCGATTGCCTGCTCCTCGGGACGGCGCTGGCGCTCGAGGTGGCCGGGGAGGCTGCCTCGCCACGCGAAGCGGTCGCGCGCGCATCACAGGCCATCGACAGCGGCGCGGCGCGCCATCTGCTCGATTCACTGGCGAGTTGAGTATGGACTTCCTTGAGCAAATGGCCGAGAGAAGTCGCGAGCGTGCCGTGGCCGCCAAGCGACTCTGTCCGCCGGCGCAGCTCCTCGAGCGGGTGGCGGCCTGCGCCGCGCCTGCGACATTGCGGCTCAGTCCCGCGGGCTTTGACGTCATCGCCGAAGTCAAATTGCGCTCGCCGGCGGTGGGTGTGCTCGAATCCCGCGATGACAAAATCGAGATGCGCGTCGCATGCTACGCCGAAGCCGGCGCCGCCGCGGTGTCGGTGCTCACCGAACCCAGCCGTTTCGACGGCTCGCTCGAGCATCTGCAGTCCGCCGCCGTGCAGCTCGCCCCGTTTGGCGTGCCGGCCATGCGCAAGGACTTCCTGGTCGATCCCTATCAGCTGGCCGAGGCGCGGGTGGCGGGGGCGGGCGGCGTGCTGCTGATTCTGCGCATGCTGGCGCGGAGCGAGCTCGAGACTCTGCTCGAGACCGCGCGGCAGTTGAGTTTGTTTGTGTTGCTCGAGGCCTTTGATGAGGCCGATATTGCTCTCGCGCACGAGCTCGTTGTCGGCCGTTCCGCGGTACTGGTGGGCGTCAATTGCCGCGACCTCGCGAGCCTCCAGGTAGTGCCGGGGAGGCTGGCGCAGCTTGCGCCACTGCTGCCGAGGAGCGTGCCGCGAGTCGCGGAGAGCGGCATCGCCACGGCGCACGATGCACGCATGGCGGCACAGGCAGGCTACACCTGCGCGCTCATCGGCAGCGCATTGATGCAGGCGCCCGATCCGGCGCTGCTGCTGCGCGAGATGCTGGTGGCGGCGCGCTCATGAGTGCCGCGACGCCATGGATCAAGATCTGCGGCATGACCGCGCCCGAGGCGGTGGCGGCCGCTCTAGCCGCGCGGGTCGACGCCATCGGTTTCGTATTCGCCGAATCGCTGCGCCGGCTCACACCGCAACGCGCCGCGCAGCTGGCCGCCGCGGCGCGGGGGCGCCTGCGCTGCGTCGCCGTCACTCGTCATCCCTCGCAGACTGAGGTCGATGAGATTCTCGGCGAGTTTCGTCCCGACGTGCTGCAGACGGATATCGAGGACTTGCGGCTGCTCAAATTGCCGCGGCAGCTCGAGATCCTGCCGGTGCTGCGATCGGTGCCGGTCTTAAGCCGCGATCTGCCGCCTCGCCTGCTGTTTGAGGGGCCGAGGAGCGGCGCCGGCGAACCCTGCGATTGGGGAAGCGCGCGCGAGCTGGGACGCAACACGCAGCTCATCCTTGCAGGCGGCCTCAACGCCGAGAATGTCGCCGCGGCCATTGCCGCGGTCGCGCCTTTCGGAGTCGATGTGTCGAGCGGGGTGGAGGGGCGGCTGGGGAGCAAATCACCCGCGAAGATCTCACGATTCGTCGAGGCTGTCAGAGCCATTCAACAGGAACATCTGCTATGATTGCTGCACCCAACATCGACAGGGAGCGCCTGCTCGCCGACACGCTCGCCGGAAAATTCCCGGATGCGAACGGCCGTTTCGGCCCCTTCGGCGGCCGTTATGTACCGGAGACGCTGGTGCCGGCGCTCGAGCGGCTGCAGGCCGGCATTGACCGGTATCTGAAAGACGCGAGCTTTCTCGAGGAGCTGCACGGGCAGCTCAAGGATTGGGTGGGCCGGCCGACCGCGCTGACCTTTGCGCAACAGCTTTCGCGCCGCTGGGGGGCGCAGGTATGGCTGAAACGCGAGGATCTGGCGCATACCGGCGCGCACAAGATCAACAACTCCATAGGCCAGGTGCTCCTGGCCAAGAAGCTTCAGGCGAAGCGGGTCATTGCCGAGACGGGCGCGGGCCAGCACGGCGTGGCCTCGGCCGCGGCCTGCGCGCGACTTGGGATGCCCTGCACGGTGTATATGGGCGCTGTCGATATGGAGCGCCAGGCGCCCAACGTCGGACGAATGAGATTGCTGGGCGCGACGGTGGTACCGGTCGTCAGTGGCGATCAAACACTTCGCGCCGCGGTGGACGAGGCGCTGCGCGATTGGGTGTCCGATCCCAATGGCACCTACTACTGTCTGGGCTCGGCCGTGGGTCCGCATCCCTATCCCTATCTCGTGCGCGAGCTGCAGGCGGTGATCGGACGCGAGGCGCGCGGGCAGATGCTGGCCGTGACGGGTCGGCTGCCCGATGTGGCGATCGCCTGTGTGGGGGGCGGCTCCAACGCCATCGGGTTGTTTCACGCATTCGTCGGCGACCGACAGGTCGAACTCCTCGGTATCGAAGCGGGTGGCCGCGGCGCGGGACTGGGTCAGAACGCGGCGTCGCTGAGCTATGGCCGCCCTGGAGTGCTGCAGGGGTGCTACTCGCTGCTGCTGCAGGACGACGATGGGCAGATCCAGGAGACGCACTCGGTGTCAGCAGGCCTCGACTATCCGGGGGTGGGGCCCGAGCATGCGCTGCTCATGAGCGTGGGCCGTGTCCAATACTCGGCGATCGACGATGAGGAGGCATTGGATGCGCTGGCCGAGTGCTGCGCGAACGAGGGCATCCTGCCGGCGATCGAGTCGGCGCATGCGTTTGCCGGCGCGCGTCGCTACGCGCGGGAGAATCCCGGCAGTCTCATTCTCATCGGACTGTCCGGCCGCGGCGACAAGGACATGCCCACGCTGCAACAAACCGTGCTTGCGAGCGCCTCATGAACACGATCAGCGAGGCCATTCGCAATGCCCGATCGCCGGCCGTCATCGCCTATCTAACGGCGGGCTTCCCTCGCAAGGAAGGCTTTCTCGATCAGCTCAACGCAGTCGGCGCCGCTGCCGATCTCATCGAGATCGGCGTGCCGTTCACCGATCCCATGGCGGATGGCGCCACTATCCAGCGCTCGAGCCGCGTCGCGCTGCAGCAGGGCGTGTCGTTGCGCTGGATTCTGCGTGAGCTCGAGTACGCCCGGATCAAACCGAAGGCCCCGCTGCTGCTCATGAGCTATCTGAATCCGCTTTTGGCATATGGACTCGAAAAGCTCCCGGCCGATGCACTGCGCGCCGGCGTGCGCGGGTTTATCGTGCCGGACCTGCCCTACGAGGAATGCGCGCAGCTGCGCGCCGCGCTCAACGGGCAGGGAATCGCACTGGTGCAGTTTGTCACGCCGGTGACGCCCGAGCCCCGCGTGGGAATGCTGTGCGAGGTCAGTCAGGGATTTGTATATGCCGTCACCATGACCGGCATCACCGGCAGGAACGTCGCGGTGCCGCGGGAGGTGCTCGATTATTTCGAGCGGGTGCGTAAACTGTCGCCGCTGCCGGTCTGCGCCGGTTTTGGCATCCGCAGTCGCGAGCAGGTGACGCGGCTCGCGCCGCACGTGGACGGCGTGATCGTCGGCTCGGCGCTGGTGGAGGTTTTGGAGCGCGGCGAAGATCCCGCTGCCTGGCTCAACGCGCTACGGTGAGCGGGTGCAATGGTGCAGCTCGCGGAGTAGATTGGCGTCCATGGCCACGATCAACATTGCGAAGTGCTTCTGCGGACCACCCCACTCCGCCAACGGTGGCTATTTTGCCGGGCGGGTCGGTAATCTTTTCAATCAGACTCTCACCGTACGCCTAATCCAGCCGCCGCCGCTGGAGACGGAGCTTGAGGTCGTGCAGCTCGCCGAGGGCCTGGTCGAGCTGCGCCAGAGCGAGAATCTCATCGCTCAGGCTCGTCCCGCGCAACTGGATCTCGTAGCTCCGCCGCCGCCGGATCATCTTCAGGCCGTTGACGCCTCGCGGCATTACTACGGGTTCGACCGGCATCCCTTCCCGACCTGCTTCGTCTGCGGGCCGGCGCGCGGTCGCGACGACGGGCTGCGGATCTTTGCCGGTCCCGTGGTCGAGCGCAGCGACCCGCCCATCGTCGCCGCACCTTGGGTTCCCGGCGGTTTTCTCGACCGTGGCGACGGCAAGGTCAAACCCGAGTTCATGGTCGCCGCGCTCGACTGTCCGGGCTTCGCGGCCGTGACGCGCGGGCTGCTCATGCTCCTTGGGGAACTCACGGCTCATGTGGACCGGTGCGTCCATATCGATGAGTCCTGCACGGTGATGGGCTGGCGGATCTCCGGCACCGGCCGCCGCCATGTGGCCGGCACGGCCGTATTTGACGAGGATGGCGAGCTCTGTGCGCGAGCCCAAGCGGTGTGGATCGAGCCCGCGGATCCGTCTCGTTTTACCCGTTCCATGTGATCCATGACATAACTGTCAGCAAATATCGTGCGAGCTGCCGCAAGGTGAGTCGTATGCGGAGCTATCACACAATCATAGATTCGGCTATAGTCCGCGCCGCCGCCGGCAATGGCGCACCTTTATCATTTTGGAGTTACAGCAATGCCTCGATCGAAAAAAACTTCAACGCGTGTCCGCTGGACGAGCAAAGACGTCGCGACGCTGCGCAAGGCGGCGTCGAGCCGCGCCGCCGGCCTGATCGCCAAGGATCTGGGCCGCACTGAAGCGGCGGTTCGTTACAAAGCCCACATCGAGGGCATCTCCTTCCGCGCGGGCAAGCGCGGCAGAAAAGCGGCGAAAAAGAAATAAGCTGTTTTTTTTTGCACAGTGCCGCCGTTCGCCAATGCGCCGGCGGTGCACCTTGATCTAACTAATGACGACAATCCGTCGCTTCGCAGCATACTGCGCGCTGTCCCTTCCAACCCTGCTCGCATTATTGACGCCGGCGAGCCCGGCATGCTCCACCCCGGCATCGATCCCACCGATCCGTCACGTCTTTGTCGTGATTCTGGAAAACCAGGCCTACCACGTCACTTTCGGTCCTCACTCTGCGGCGCCCTACCTGGCCACGACCCTGCCACGACGGGGCGCGCTGCTCTCAAACTACTATGGCATCGGCCATGCCAGCCTCGATAATTACATTGCCCTGATCAGCGGCCAGGCGCCGAACGAGGAGACCCAGGCGGATTGCGCTATCTTCACCGAGTTCCAGCTGCGCGAGTCCGCGCTCGACGCACACGGACAGGCCCTCGGCAAGGGTTGTGTCTATCCGGCCATGGTGCGCACGCTGCCCGATCAGCTCGAGGCCGCGGGGCTGACCTGGAAAGGCTACATGGAGGATATGGGCCGCGATCCGCATCGCGAATCCGCGACCTGCGGCCATGGAACAATTGGCCAGCCCGACCACGGACTTCACGCCGTGCGCGGCGATCAGTACGCGACCAAGCATAATCCTTTCATTTACTTTCATTCCATCATCGACGATGTCCCGCGTTGCGACTCGCACGTGGTCAATCTGCAGCGGCTCACGGAGGATTTGCGTAGCTCGCGCACCACACCCAACTATGTCTTCATCACGCCCAACCTCTGCAATGACGGGCACGATGCGCCCTGCGTGGATGGAGCGCCCGGCGGCCTGATCTCCGCCAACGGCTTCCTGAAGAAATGGGTACCGGAAATTCTAAGCTCGCCAGCCTTCCGCAAGGGCGGTCTATTGATCGTCACCTTCGACGAATCCGATGGCGGAGGAGCCGACGGTCTGGCCGCCTGCTGCGGCGAGCAGGGCCTGCCCGGTGCCCGCAATCCGCCCGGGTGGACCGGACCCGGCGGCGGCCGGATTGGCGCGGTGCTGCTGTCGCCCTTCATCAGGCCGGGGACGGTCTCGAGGATCCCCTACAATCACTATTCGCTGCTGCGCACGGTTGAGGACATTTTCAGCCTGCCGCATCTGGGCTACGCCGCCGATTCGCAGTTGCGGTCCTTTGGTACGGATGTCTTCCGGAAACGTCCCGCCGTCAGCTCCCCGCATGTCGACGCGCCACGGAAGCGATCCACGCGCGCGCCGATTCAACTAGCTCCGGCCAGTGCCGCCGCAGGCTTTTCAGAATTCCCCGGACGCTAGTCCGTTCCCGCATCCACTCCCGGAGGATCGGGCTCGCGGTATTCCAGATATCGAGATCGGGATAAAGGTCCCGTCCCAATCCCTCCACATTGAGCAGCGTCTTCTGCAGCAGAATGAGCTGCGGCTGGATCTCCATGTCGAAGCGGCGCGAAATCTCGAAGAGCCGCAGCAGGATCATGCCAAAGGAAATGTCCTTGAGCGGCTTGTTGAAGATGGGCTCGCACACCGTACGGACGGCCGATTCCATTTCATCGACCCGCGTGCCGGCCGGCACCCACCCGGACTCGAGGTGCAAAAGTGCGACGCGCTTGTAGTCGCGGTCGAACACCGCGAGGAAATTCTCGGCCAAATAATGCTGATCGCGCGGGTCGAGCGTGCCGACGATGCCGAAGTCCACCGCGGCATAGCGGGGGTTATTGGGATCCTCGAGCAGCACGAAAATGTTGCCAGGGTGCATGTCGGCGTGGAAGAAGTTGTGGCGGAACACCTGGGTGAAGAAGATCTCGACGCCGTTACGAGCGAGCTTTGCGATATCCGTGCCGGCGGTCCGCAGGCTCGCCATATCGCTGATCGGCACCCCGTGAATGCGCTCCATCACCATCACATCGACGCGGCAGTAGTCCCAATAAACCTCCGGCACGTAAAGGAGGGGTGAGCCTGTGAAATTGCGCTTCAGCTGCGCGGCATTGGCCGCCTCGCGCATGAGATCGAGCTCATCGAGGATGGTCTTCTCATACTCCTTCACCACCTCGAGCGGCCGCAGGCGCCGCCCATCGCTCCAGTAACGTTCCGCAAGCCGGGCGAGCGCGTACAGCACTTCGAGGTCCTGCTGAATCACCTCCCGCATGCCCGGACGTAGAACCTTGACGATGACCTCGCGGCCGGTCTTGAGTCGCGCCACATGGACCTGAGCGATGGACGCGGCAGCGAGCGGTCGCTCATCGAAGTGCTCGAACACCTCGCCGATGGACTTTCCATAAGCCCGCTCAATCATCGCTTTCGCCGCATCGCCCGGGAAGGGTGGCACCCGATCCTGCAGTTTCGCCAGCTCATCGGCGATGTCCGCCGGTAGCAGGTCGCGCCGGGTGGATACGGCCTGGCCGAACTTCACGAAGATCGGGCCCAGCTCTTCCAACGCCAGACGCAAGCGCTCCGCCCGGTTCGTGCCACGCCGCCGCTCGAACCACAGCGCCGGTGAGAGATAGAAGACAAAGCGTAACGGCCGGTACAAATGTGTCGCGCGCACATAGTCATCGAGCCCATGCCGCAGCAGCACGCGCTGAATCTCGATCAGCCGGGCGAGGACACGAACCTTCAAGCCGAGACCTTGGGACGAATGAGATCAAGACGCGCCTCGAGCCGATCGACGTCCTCGCGCAGCCGATCGACGCCCCGCAGGAACTGATCGCCCTCGGCACGCGGTACAAGGTCGCGTCGCTCGTGGGCCAGGTATTCAGCGGTATTTTCAAGCGTGGTCGCGGCGGCTCGGCGCGTCCAGCCAAAGGCGGCGCGGGCGAAACGCCCGATCTGGTGCGCGGGAACATCGCCGAGGACAACCGACAGCTCTTCCTCGAGATCGGGCCGCAGCAGCAGCGCCAGCTCGCGGAATTTCTGCGCCAGGTCCGCATCGCCGCGGATTTCCACATCCCCGCGCTGCAGTACGGCCTCGGGATCCGAGCCCGCGAGCGCGAGCAGGCTGATCGGCCCCCCGCTCAGGTCTGCCTCGGCAGCGGTGGAAGTATCGTTCGATACCCGGAGCGACTCCCCGGTCGACTCGACCAGCAGACGTGTCAATCCCCGGATCTCCACTCCCACCCGCCGCCCGGCGAGCTCGCGGCAAAGCTGGCGTGCCCGAGGTGAGCGTGGCAGGCCACGATTGATGAAGTTAGTAACGATATCCACGATGTACGGCGACGATGCCGCCACTCAAGTTGTGATAGCGGCAATCTTCCAGCCCGGCCTCCTGCATCATGCTGAGCAGGGTCTCCTGGTCGGGGTGCATGCGGATGGATTCGGCGAGATAGCGATAGCTGGCCTCATCTTGGGCCACCACCCTCCCGAGCCAGGGGAGCACGCGGAAGGAATAGGTGTCGTAAAGCGGTTTTAAGGCTGGCACGGCCGGACGGGAGAACTCCAGGACCAAAAGCTGACCCCCGGGCTTCAGTACTCGCCGCATGGACTTGAGCGCCGCCGCCTTATCCGTCACGTTGCGCAGCCCGAACCCGATGGTCACACAATCGAACAGGCCGTCAGGGAAGGGCAGCTGTTCGGCATTGGCCTGTGCGCAGCGGGTCTGAGCCACGAGACCTTCGTTGATGAGCCGGTCGCGCCCCCGAGACAGCATGGCGGCGTTAATGTCCGTGAGCACTACCAGACCCCGCTCTCCTACCTGCCGCGCCATCCCCGCCGCGAGGTCCCCGCTGCCGCCGGCTACATCGAGGGCCGACTGACCGGGCCGCAGTCTGGCGAGCCCCAGGGTGAAACGCTTCCACAGGCGGTGTGCGCCTGCGGACATGAGGTCGTTCATCAGGTCGTATCGGTCTGCGACGGAGTCGAATACCCCGCGCACGCGGCGGGCTTTTTCGGTCCGCGGCACCTGGGTATAGCCAAAGTCTGTGGAGGAGGGGTCGGTCATGGATTTTTTCGCCTCAGGCGCCGCATTCTAGACGGGCGGCCTCAGCTTTGCGTTTCAGATACCTCTCCCAGTTGGCCGCGTGGTCCCGGCCGAGCTCGTACAAGTACTTCCAGGTGAAAAGACCGGTGTCATGCCCGTCGTCGAAGACGAGCTTGACGGCGTACTGGCCGACGGGCTCGACGGCGCGAATGCCCACATTCTCCTTGTGCCGCACCAGAACCTCCTGTCCCGGCCCATGACCCTTCACTTCGGCCGAGGGGGAATGGACACGAAGGTATTCGAAGGGCAGCTGGTAGCGCGCGCCGTCGTCGAAGGCGACCTCCAGCACCCGGGAGTGGGTGCGCAGCTTGATCTCGAGCGGTGTGGGATCGGACATGAGGCGAGTATACTCAGCGCTCAATGGAGCCTACCGATACCTCGCATCCCGACCATTATCACAAGGTCGTGGACTGCCAATGGGCCTGTCCCGCCCATACGGACGTGCCCGAATACATCCGGCTGATCGCACAGGGGCGTTTCACCGACGCCTACCTGGTCAACCGCGACTCCAATGTGTTTCCGGGCATCCTCGGCCGAGTCTGCGACCGGCCTTGCGAGCCCGCCTGCCGGCGCGAGCGGGTGGAGGCTAAGCCGGTGGCCATCTGCCGCTTGAAGCGCGTAGCCGCGGATCATCGCGACGACGTCAGCGGCCGGCTGCCCAAAATTCCCAAGCTCAAGAACGGCAAGCGCATCGCCTGTATCGGCGCGGGCTGCGCTTCACTCACGGTGGCCAACGATCTGCTGCCGCTCGGCTACGAGGTGACGATATTCGAGCAATACGGCGAGCCGGGCGGCCTGATGCGCACCAATATTCCCTCGTTCCGCCTGCCGCATTCGGTGCTGAACGAGGAGATCGGCATGATCCTCGACATGGGGGTCGATCTCAAACTCAATCATCCGATCCAAAGCTTGCGCGGCCTCATCGAGCAGGGCGGGTACGACGCCGTGTTCGTGGGCTCGGGCGCCCCCAAGGGCAAGGAGCTGAATCTCCCGGGGCGGCAGGAGGCCGCGGCCAACATTCATATTGGGATCGCCTGGCTCGAGTCCGTGGCCTTCGGCCACATCGAGAAGATCGGCGAGCGCGTTCTCATCATCGGCGTCGGCAACACGGCCATGGACTGCTGTCGCACCTCGCTCCGCCTGGGCGCTACCAGCGTCAAGGTCATGGCGCGCAAGCCCCGGACCTTCTTCAAAGCCTCGGCCTGGGAGCTCGATGACGCCGAAGAGGAGAGCGTCGAGATCGTGATCAACCGCTCGCCCAAGGCCTTTGTGACCGAGCAGGGCAAGCTGACGGGCATGCTGTTCGACAAGATGGAATACGACATCGACGGGCAGGGACGCATCACCGCCGAGCGCAATGCCGGCGAGGAGTTCCTGCCCGCCGATGATGTGATCCTCGCCATCGGCCAGGAGAACGCCTTTCCCTGGATCGAGCGCGATCTCGGCATCGAGTTCGATCGGTGGGATGTACCCAAGGTCGACAAGACCACCTTCGAATCCACCCGTCCCGGCGTCTTCCTCGGCGGCGACTCGGCGTTCGGTCCGAAGAACATCATCTGGGCGGTGGAGCATGGCCATCAGGCGGCGATCTCCATCCACAAGCACTGCCAGGGCGAGGCGGTCACGGAGCGCCTGCCGCCCGGTGTCAACCTGCAGAGCCGCAAGATGGGGATGCACGAGTGGTCGTACTCGAACGACTATGCGCCGGTCGAGCGGCGGCTGATGCCGCATGTGTCGCTCAAGGAGCGCTTCAAGAAACTCAACATCGAGGTGGAGCTGGGCTTCACCGCCGAGCAGGTGGCTGCGGAGGTGCAGCGCTGCCTCAACTGCGATGTGCAGACGGTGTTCGATGCGAAGCTGTGCATCGAGTGCGATGCCTGCATCGATATCTGCCCGGTCGACTGCCTGACCATCACGCACAACGGGCAAGAGAGCGACCTGCGCTCGCGCCTGAAGGCGCCGGCGAGAAATCTGGCGCAGCCGCTTTTTGTCTCGAAAGATCTGCCGCAGACCGGACGGGTGATGGTCAAGGATGAGGATGTGTGCGTGCACTGTGGACTGTGCGCCGAGCGTTGCCCGACGGCGGCCTGGGACATGCAGAAATCCACGATTCAATGGCCACATGCCGGCGATGAGGCGGCCGCCACCCACGCGTTGCAGCCGAAGATCGCATGAACCGTATCGACGCCAATTCCGGGATCAATGCCAACTCCCGGATCAATGATTTCGTGATCAAGATCGCCACCGTCAACGGCACGGGTTCGGCGAGCGCCAATACGCTGCTGATGAAATCCATCTTCAGGAGCGGCATTCCCGTCATGGGGAAAAACTATTTCCCATCCAACATCCAGGGCCTGCCCACCTGGTATGAGATCCGCGTGAGCCGGGACGGCTACGTCGCCCGCTCCGGGCGCACCGACATCATGGTGGCGATGAACGCCGAGACCTATGCGAAGGATGTGAAGGAGGTCGCCCCCGGCGGCTATCTCATCTACGACTCGACCTGGCCGCGCCCGGCACTGCTGTCGCGCGAGGACATCACGGTGATCGGGGTGCCGCTCGCCCGACTCTGCAACGAGAATTTCAACGGGGTGCGTACGCGCATCCTGATGAAGAACATCTGCTATGCCGGCGTGCTGGCGGCCTTGCTGGATCTCGATCTCGTCAAGATCCGTGAGCTGCTGGCCGAGACCTATGCGAAGAAGCCGCAACTCCTCGACAGCAACATGAAGGCGATCCAGCTGGGCTATGACTACGCCAAGGAGCTACATCCGCAGCCGCTGCCGCTGCGCGTGCAGGGAATGGACAAGACCTCGGGCCATGTGATGATCGACGGCAATACGGCGGCGGCGCTGGGCTGCGTGTTTGCCGGTGCGACAGTGGGCGCCTGGTATCCCATCACGCCGTCGACCTCGCTGATGGATGCTTTCAAGGCTTTCTGTGACAGGAGCCGCGTGGACGCGAACGGCAAGAAGAACTTCGCGTTCATCCAGGCCGAGGATGAGCTGGCCGCCATCGGCATGGTGATCGGCGCCATGTGGAACGGCGCGCGGGCCTTCACGGCGACCTCCGGCCCCGGCGTTTCCCTGATGAGCGAATTTTTGGGGCTGGCCTACTACGCGGAAATCCCGGCGGTGCTGTTCGATGTCCAGCGTGTCGGCCCCTCGACGGGCATGCCGACGCGCACCCAGCAGGGCGATATCCTGGCCGCCGCCTACGCCTCGCACGGCGACACGCGCCATGTCTGCCTGTATCCCTCCAACCCCGAGGAGTGCTTCTACATGGCGGTGCAGGCCTTCGATCTCGCCGAGCGGCTGCAGACCCCGGTGATGGTGCTCTCCGATCTCGACATCGGCATGAACGACTGGATGTGCCGCGATCTCAAATGGGACGATGCCTATCGCCCCGACCGCGGCAAGGTGCTGAGCCGCGCGGAGATCGAGAGCCTCGAGAAGTTCCACCGCTATGTCGACAAGGACGGCGATGGCATCACTTACCGCACGCTACCCGGTATTCATCCCAAGGGCGCCTACTTCACCCGCGGCTCGGGTCACACCCAGTATGGCGTCTACACCGAGGACTCCGCCGACTATCAGCTGGTGCTCGACCGGCTGATGAAAAAATGGGCCACGGCCAAAAAGCTCGTGCCGCGTGCCGTCATCGATGCGACTGCGGGCGCCGATGTGGCTATCGTCTCGCTTGGCAGCTGCGATGGTGCGGTGCACGAGGCCATCGATGTGCTCAAGACCCGCGGCGTCGCCATCGACTCCATGCGCGTGCGCGCCTTTCCCTTCAGCGAGGACGTGGAGCGTTTCCTTGCCGCGCACCGGCTGATTTTCGTGGTCGAGCAGAATCGCGATGCGCAGTTGCGCTCGCTGCTGACGCTCGAGACGGACGTTGCGAAGTCAAAGCTGCGCTCGCTGCTGCACTACGACGGGCTGCCGATCTCCTCCTCGTTCATCGTCGAAGGGGTGCTGGCCGAGGTCAAGGCGCGCCCCAAACTCGAATCGCGGACGGGCTGACATGACCTTCATCGCAAAACCCAAGGTGGCTCACCCCTCGCTGCCGAAGAACGCGCTGGGGTTCACGCGGCGCGACTATGAAGGGACGCTCTCGACGCTGTGCGCCGGCTGCGGCCACGATTCCATCACGGCAGCCATCATCGAGGCGGCCTTCGGGCTCGACCTTAAGCCGCAGAACCTGGTGAAGCTCTCCGGCATCGGCTGCTCCTCCAAGACCACGGCCTACTTCGTGAGCGGCGGCCACGGTTTCAATTCAGTACACGGGCGCATGCCCTCGATCGGCATGGGGGCCAACGCCGCCAACCGCGAGCTGACCTATATCGGCGTCTCAGGCGACGGCGACACGCTGTCCATCGGCCTCGGGCAGTTCTGCCACGCCATCCGCCGCAATCTCAACATGCTGTACATCATCGAGAACAACGGCGTGTACGGCCTCACCAAGGGCCAGTTCTCGGCCTCGGCGGATGTGGGCAGCAAGGCGAAGAAGGGCGAGGCGAACCTGCAACCCCCCGTCGATCCGGTGCTGCTGGCGCTGACGCTGGGAGCGAGCTTCGTCGCCCGCAGCTTCTCAGGCGACAAGGAGCAGCTGGTGCCGCTGATCCAGGCCGGGCTCAAGCACCGAGGCTTTGCCCTGATCGACGTGCTCTCGCCCTGCGTGACTTTCAACGACCATGAGGGCTCCACCAAAAGCTACGCCTACACGCGCGAGCACTACGAGCCCGCCGTGCATACGGATTTCGTTCCCTTCGAGCGCGAGATCAAGGTGGACTACAAGGAGGGCGAAGCGCTGCCGGTGATGATGCACGACGGCAGCCGCATCATCCTGCGCAAGCTTGCGGCGGGCTACGATCCCACTCACCGCACTGCAGCATTCGCGCAGATTCAGGAGCATCTGCAGGCCGGCGAGCATCTGACGGGGCTGCTGTTTGTCGAGCCCGGCCAGCCGGAATTTCACGAGCTCAACGGCACTCCGGACACCGCGCTCAACCGCATTCCGTATGAGCAGCTGTCGCCGGGCCCTTCGGGCCTGACGAAGATCCTGTCGCGTTACCGCTAAAAGAAAAGGCCGGGCGTATTTGCGGCGCCCGGCCTTTCCAATCGCTTAAACGGTGCGATTACCAGCGACGCTGGCCGCCACCGCCACCGCGGTCACGGTTGCCGCCACCACCACCGCCGCCACCGCCACCGGTGCGCTCCTGAGCCTCGTTGACGCGGAGAGGGCGGCCGCCCATGTCCTTGCCATTCAAGCTCTGGATCGCGCGCGAGGCGTCCGCGCGGGACATTTCCACGAAGCCGAAGCCACGGGGCCGCCCGGTCTCGCGATCGGTGATGAGGCTCACCGATTCCACGGTTCCATGCTGGCCAAACAGCTCGCGGACTTCGCTCTCAGTGGCGGAAAACGGCAGATTGCCGACGTAGATTTTCGTCATGACAGAATCAAACTCCTGAAGAACACAAACCGACAGGGAGCTGATTCGCCCCCTGCCACCTGGATCGGGAACGATTCGGCTTTTCTCAACTCGGAAGCCGGGGCTACAAGGCCTGGCAGGCGGCAGGGAAAGGGGAAAGGTCACGAGCCGCGGGCGACGATACCCCAAGGTTTGGGCCGCTTCAACCCAAAAACCGCCAGAAATTGGCTTTTATGAGGCAAATCTATAAGATGCGGCCCCCTTTAACTCAACAAACGGGACCATCCGTATGGCACGCAAGAAAAAGACCCTCCTTCGCTGGAGCGCCGCCGACCTCAGCAACCTCAAGTCCATGGCCGGCAAGAAGAGCGTCAAGCAGATCGCCAGCAAGCTCAAACGCTCCGAAGCCGCGGTGCGCTACAAGGCCTGGAGCAAGCGCATCCGTCTGACCTCACGCTAACGTCCCGTCCATTGAGGCTGCCGCGGAAGAGGTCTCATCCATCCGCGGCGCTTCATTCAAGTCTCTGATTGTAATAAGTTTTTATCGAAAGCCAGGTTCAATCGCATGGGTAAGGGAGATCGCAAGAGCCGCCGCGGCAAGATCTATCGCGGGTCGTTCGGCAAGAGCCGGCCGAAGGATCCGGCCAAGCGCCGCAAGAAGGCGCAGGCGAAGAAATAGTCACAGCATGCGGGTGGGCTGGGCCTTTGCGGCCATGGTGTCCCGGACGATCTCAAGCGCGGTCCGCCCGTTGGGTGGCAGGTCCACGTCGGATTGAGCCAATGGGGTGACCCGCTCGCCGAAGCGGACCGCATGGGCACAAAAGCTCAAGCCCCCTCCGAAAGCCGGCATGAGCAGCAGGGCATCCGGGCGGATGCGGCCCTCCTCCAGCGCCTCACATAACGCCACCGGTACGGTTGCGGAAGACATATTGCCGTAGCGCTGCACATTGACGAAGACCCGTTCCATGGGCACTTGGACGCGTTTGGCCACGGCCTCGATGATGCGCAGGTTGGCCTGGTGGGGCACCACCAGATCGACGTCGGCGGCAGTGCGGCCGATCTTGTCCAACACGGTCTGCGCGGCCGTGCTCATGCCCTGCACCGCGCGTTTGAAGATTTCCTGTCCTTCAAATTGCCAGCGCGTGACGCCATAGGGCAGGCCCTGATTGGCATAGCGTCCGCCCATGCCCTGCACCCGCAGGATCTCCCGCGCTTCCCCGTAGCAGCCGAGCTTCTCCGCGAGCAGACCCTCTTCTCGCTCGGTGGCTTGCAGGAGCACTGCTGCCGCGCCGTCGCCGAACAACACGGCGACATTGCGATCGCTGAAGTCCATGAAGGGAGTGATGAGCTCGGCGCCCACCACCAGCGCGTTGCGCACCACCCCGGTGCGGATCAATGCATTGGCGGTGGACAGACCGTGCAGGAAGCTAGTGCAGGCGGTGTTGAGATCGATGGCGGCGCAGCCCTCGGCACCGATGCGCGCCTGCAAGCCGGAGGCCATATTGGGCACCTGATCGTCATGGCTGCAGGTGCCGAACACGATCAGCTCGAGCTCACGCCCGTCGAGGCCGGCGGCGGCGAGCGCGCGCATGGACGCCACGTAAGCCAGCTCGCCAAGCGGCACATGAGAGACCCGCCGCTCGCGGATGCCGGTGCGCGTGACGATCCACTCGTCGCTGGTGGGCAGAATCTGGGACAGGTCCTGGTTTGTAAGAACCGCCGGCGGCAGGCATTTGCCCCAGCCCACGATTGCTGCATTGGCCACTGACGCGCTCCTGAGGCTCGTTGACGCAGGATAGCGACATGGCACGTCGATTGCGACCCCGCGGGGCGCATGACTCCTTTCGATCCAGTGAGGTGATTTATGAATCGAAGCGTTTTATTGATCGGCATCGCCGCGTTGACGCTCGCGGCCGCCGCCTGCACCAAGCACGAGGCGGCGAGCACCACCCCGGCCGGCGACACGGCCGCGCCTCCGGCTGACACCGGAACGACTTCGGGAAGCACGACCGACAGCACGACCACCACGCCGGGCACGCCGCCGGCCACCAGCCCCGATGGCACTACAACGCCTAACAGCGGCACGACTCCACCGCCGGACAGCACCCAATCCGGCACGACGACGCCGCCCAGCCAATAACAATCCCTGTCGAGACCGGCTCCGGTATGCCATGCCGGAGCCTTTTTTTTTGAGGAATGCATCATGCCCCAGTACGCCCTGCCCGATCTGCCCTATGACTATGGCGCGCTCGAGCCGCACATCTGCGCGCGCATCATGCAGCTGCATCACGCCAAGCATCACAAGACCTATGTCGACGGTGCGAACAAGACGCTCGAGATGCTGCAGGAGGCGCGCGGCAAGGACGACTTCAGCCGCATTGCGGCGCTCGAGCATGCGCTGGCGTTCAATGTGTCGGGTCATGTGCTGCACAGCCTCTTCTGGAAGAATCTGAGTCCCGCCGGCGGCGGCCAGCCGCAGGGCGAGCTGGCCGCCGCCATCGAGCGGGACTTCGGCGGTTTCGAGTTTTTCAAAAAACAGCTGACGCAGGCTGCCGCCACTGGCATGGGCTCGGGCTGGGGCGCGCTGGTGTGGGAGCCGCTCGCCGGGCGGCTGCTGACAGTTCAGATCCACGATCATGAGTCGCAGACCCTCCAGGGCGCGGTGCCGCTGCTGGTGCTGGACGCCTGGGAGCACGCGTACTATTTGCAGTACCAGAATGAGAAGGCGAAGTTTTTCGACACGGTCTGGAACCTGTGGAACTGGAAGGATGTGGGCGAGCGCTATAGCCTGGCGCAGAAGCTGGGCACAGGCCTTGCTAAAACATAAGCTCGGGCGGCGCTGCGCGCCGTCGCGGGCGCGGGGAGCCGTTTGTTCGAGCCGGGACGCAATTGCTATCGCATCGGCCGCGCGGCGCGCGTGGCCTTGCTGGTCGATGGGGAGGAATATTTCAGGGCATTCGCCCTAGCGGCGCTGCGCGCCACGCGCTCGGTGGTCATCATCGGCTGGGATTTCCACAGCCGCACCTGCCTGCATCACGGTATCCCGGGAGTGCCGCAGCTGCTGGGCGAGTTTCTCAATGACCTGGTGAGGCGGCGACGGGGCTTGCGCGTACGGGTGCTGATCTGGGACTACCCCATGATCTTCTCCAAGGGCCGCGAGCTCTCACCCATCTATGGATTTGGCTGGCGGTCGCGACGGCGGGTGCGTGTGCGCTATGACGATCACTATCCCGTCGGTGCCTCCCAGCACCAGAAGATCGTGGTCATCGACGGCAAGCTGGCGTTCTGCGGCGGTCTCGATCTCACCCGCGGCCGCTGGGACAGCTGCGAGCACCGGCCGGACGATGAGCGGCGTATCAATTTCGGAGAGAAGGAGGGTTATGCGCCCTTCCACGATACGGTAATGGCCATGGATGCAGAGGCGGCGCATATATTAAGCGAGGTGGCGCGCCAGCGCTGGCAGGCCGCCACGGGCCGGCGCATCCTGCCGCGTGAACGCCAGCATCTGCTGCGGCGCAGGCGGGCCCGTCGCTTGGCAGCCGCCGATCCCTGGCCTTCCGAGCTGCCGGTGAGTCTGACCGATGTGGATGTGGCGGTGGCGCGAACCATCGCTCCGGTCGACGATGAGGCGCCCGTACGGGAGGTCGAGACGCTGCACCTCGACATGATTTCCGCGGCGCAGCACTCTATCTACATCGAGAATCAGTACTTCACCTCGCAATCACTGGGCGAGGCGCTGGCGCAGAGTCTGCGGCAGCCACAGGGCCCGCAGATTGTCGCGGTGCTGCGCCTGTCGACCGCGGGCTGGCTCGAGGCGCCGACCATGGGCACGCTGCGCACGGTGCTGCTGCGCAAGCTGCGCGATGCGGATGTGCACGGCCGCTTCCGCGCCTATTATCCGCAGATCCCCGGCCTGCCCGGAGGCCAGCAATGCGACCTGCACTCGAAGCTCCTGATCGCCGACGATGAGTATCTGCTCATCGGCTCGGCCAATTTCGCCAACCGCTCCATGGGACTCGACACCGAGTGCAGCGTGGCCATCGAGGCGAAGGGGGAGGAGCGGGTGGCGCGGGGAATTCACGCCTTCCGCACGCGACTGCTCGCGGAGCATCTGGGCGTGTCACCCGAAGCGGTGGAGAGCGCCATGCGCGAAACGGGCTCGTTGAGCGGGGCCATCGAGGCATTGCGCGGCAGCGAGCGCACGCTCAAGCCCTACGAGTATTTGAGCGAGCCGTCCGAAGCTCTGAGCGCCATCGCGAATCTGGCCGATCCGGAGCAGCCGGTGGCGCTCGAGCAACTGGTGGCGCAATTCTCGCCCGATGCCAGCGATCCGGCGGCACCGCCACGCTGGAAGATCTTTTTGGGAGCGGTGGTGTTGCTGACCGCGCTGACTGTCCTGTGGCGCTACACGCCGCTCGCCTCATGGGCTAGAGTGCCGCGCATCCGCGAGTGGGCTATGGAGTTTTCCGGGAATGCCTGGGCGCCCCTCATCGTCCTGGCGGCTTACACGCCCGCAACCGTGGTGCTGTTCCCGCGCACTCTGATTACCTTGTTTGCCGTGGTGGCATTCGGCGTTACGCTGGGATTTGTCTACGCATTCGCCGGCATTCTACTCGCGGCGCTGGCCACTTATGCCATCGGCTTGCGGCTCGACCGCGGGGTCGTGCGGCGCCTCGCCGGCAGCCACCTCAATCGTTTGAGCCGCATCATGCGTGAGCGCGGCGTGCTGGCGATGACAGTGGTGCGTCTTGTGCCGCTCGGGCCGTTCGGCGTCGTCAACGTGGTCGCCGGCGCCCTGCGCATCAACCTCTGGCATTTCATGGTTGGCACGGCCATCGGGATCCTTCCCGGTACACTCGTCGCCACGATTTTCGGCGATCAGTTGGCCGCCGCGCTGCGCGATCCGCGTTCGGTCAACATGATGCTGATCGCTGCGGCTATCGTGGTGCTGGCGGTGGCGACCTGGCGAGTGAGACATTGGCTTGCGGGTAGTGGAACGCGTGGACAATGATCCGCTGCGCATCGCGTCCTACAACATCCATGGCTGCGTGGGCGGCGACCGCCGCTGCGATGTGGAGCGGGTGGCCGCAGTCATCCGTGAGTTGAACTGCGATACGGTGGGCCTGCAGGAGGTTCACAGCCAGCTTGAATGGCTTGCCAGGGCCACGGGCATGCGGGCGGTGGCGGGCGCTACGCTGGTGCGTCATTCGGGCGACTACGGCAATGCGCTGCTCACCCGGCGCAGGATTCTGGACGTCAAGCGCCATGACTTGAGCTTCCGCGGCTACGAGCCGCGCGGTGCGCTCGAGGTGGACCTGGAAGTGGCTGACCGCCCTGTGAGCGTGTTCGTCATGCATCTGGGTCTGCGCATGACGGAGCGGCGCTTCCAGGTGCGAAAAATGCTGCAGGTGCTGCGGAAGATTCCCATGGACCGTGCCGTCATCGTGCTCGGTGATATCAACGAGTGGCTACCGCTCAGTCGCCCGTTGCGCTGGCTGCATGAGCTTCTGGGGCAGCCACCGTGGCAGCGCTCGTTCCCCGTGTGGGCGCCCCTCCTCGCACTGGATCGGGTGTGGGTGCGGCCGCGTGGCTCGCTGCGGGAGTTCGGCGTGCATCGCAGTGTCGCCGCCCGCCGGGCATCCGATCACTATCCAGTCAAGGCGGTGGTCTCGGCGCAGGCGGTGCCATTGCGTGAGACGAGGGGATAGTGACATCCTCTTTCGTAGCGACCGCCTGGAGCCTGCTACGCGAGTCGCTGAACGAATGGTTGCGGCACACCGACTCGCGGCGTGGCGCGGCTTTGGCGTTCTATACGGTCTTCTCCCTCGCGCCCATTCTGATTATCGCCATTGCCATTGCCGGGCTCTTTTTCGGGGAAGAGGCGGCGCGCGGCGAGATTGTGGCTCAGGCCAGCGGTTTGATCGGCCCGGACGGCGCGCATGCCGTGCAGGCACTGGTGGAGAATGCCTCGCGGCCGGGCGCCGGAACCAAAGCGGCTATTATCGGAGTCATCACTCTGCTCATCGGAGCCACCTCCGCACTCGCGGAATTAAAGGACGATCTCGATGAGATCTGGGAGGTACCGACGGAGAAGATCAGCGGCTTCTGGTACTTCATGCGCAAGCGGCTGTTGTCCTTTGGGCTGATTCTGGCGCTGTGCTTCCTGCTGCTGGTCTCGCTGGTTTTCAGCGCGATATTGACCGCGCTGTCGAAGTACTGGGGCACCTACGATGTAAGCAGCACGCTGCTGCAGTCGGTGAATTTTGCAGTGGGTCTCCTGCTCGTCACCGCGCTCTTCGCGATGATCTACAAGATACTGCCGGCCGAGCATATCGCATGGCGGGATGTGACTGTCGGCGCGGCGGTGACCGCGCTCCTCTTCAGCGTGGGCAAGCTATTGATCGGCGTGTATCTCGGCAACAGCGCCATTGCCTCCACCTACGGCGCCGCGGGGTCGGTGATCCTGGTGCTGATGTGGGTTTACTACTCGGCGCAGATCTTTTTGTTCGGCGCGGAGTTCACGCGGGTTTATGCACACCGCTGCGGCTCACGGAGCGGCGGAAAGGATGTCGGGCCTTAGGTTGCCTTGGAAACCGCCGCGTATTGCTCCGCCGCGGGCTGGGTCGAAGGCGAGAATCCCATCTGCGGATGCCGCGTCAGCGCGTCAGCCGACGGCTTTTCTGGGCTCACGCTGTGGGTGTCGGATCCGGACTGCGCCGACTGGACGAGCTGCTGCCGCAGCCGTGTGGCCAGGCTGGCGCTATCGGAGTTCTGCGATTGTGAGGAGGTCGCCGAGGTCACAACTTCGGTGAAGGCACCGAGCGGGCTCTGAGCGACGGATTGCGCCGTGTCCTTTCCCGGCGCGGATGGAATGAGATCCTGCGTTTTCGCGTCATCGGACGCCCCGGATTGTATGGGCGCGACCACCGCGGAGGAGTAGCTACCGACTGTTGAGATTGAGCTCATGGTTCCCTCACAAGTTGCGCCCGCAGAGTATGCGCCTGTCGCAAGATCGATGCGTGGGGAATGCCCAAAATGTGAGATCGGGATTGCGGTGCTAGGGGTTAGCCGCTGGAAATCCGGCATTAAGTTACATCAATCCCGATCCGGCGCTCCCGGCGGGAAAAATGACCGGTAAGGCCGGGCCTCATCTACCGCCCGCGCAAAAGACGGCCGCGCCAGCAGCCGCTGCCGGTAAGCGCGAAGATTTACGAATGACGTATCTATCGGTTGCACCCAATCTGCAAAAAACAGCGACGGCGCCGCGGCGCAGTCCGCCATGCTGAAATCCGCACCCGCGGCCCATTCGCGTCCGCTCAGCGTGTCGTTCAGCCACCGGTAAGCCGTGTGCAGCCCGGCGCGCGCTTGGCTGACCCCGAATTCATCGCGGCTTTCGGGTGCGCGTAGGTAGTCGCCCACGATTTTTTGCATGGGTGTCATGACATACACGTCGAAGAACCGGTCCATCATGCGTGCCTGTAACGCGGCGCGCGCATCCGGTGGGATGAATCTCACTCGTCCGGGATGGTGAAGGTCGAGATGCTCGATGATGATGGAGGATTCGACGACGGTCTGGCCACGGTCCACCAGCAGCGGGAAGAGTCTGAAGGGCCAGCGGGCTTCGAGCTCCGTCATCGCCGCGGGATCTTCCGGGCCGAGGTGGCGGTAAACGAACTCGGTGCCGTTCTCGTAGAGCGCGATCAGCACTTTCTGGCAGTAGGAGGCGAAGGGGTGAGCGTAGAGCGTGAGTGATGCGGTGGGAGTGCTCATGGAAGCATTATAACGAATTGGAGATCATAGATTGTGACCTCCAATTCTCACTAAACATTCTCATCTCGAGTGCTTGACAACTCGATTTCGAGGCGTAGACTGCGCGCCCCCATGCATTTGAACTCGCAGAAAATCCGTACTTTTATGCTGCCGCGCGAATCCGCGCAGGCGCAATGGTACGCGTGCGGGATCAATCGGCAAGGCAGGACAGATTTGATGAGTTAGCGCTTCGTTCGGTACGGAGGGCTAGCTCTGGAACATGAGCAGTCCTCCGGGAAGTCACAAGAGACCCCGGTTGGCTGCACGTCAATCGGGGTCTCGTCGTTTTGGGCGGCGGGAAACCGTACAGAAGTCGGGACGGAAATCGTGTCAGCGGAGCGGACTCCTGAGTTCCGCCTGGCGCGCCTGCGCGCAAGTTGCGCGGGCGTGTACCGCACGAGGACGCAGTCTCAACTGCCACAAGTTAGCTCAGTGGGTAGAGCAACGGTCTCATAAACCGTCAGTCGCGGGTTCGACTCCCGTACTTGTACCAACCACTCTGAAAAAGTGGACTTGTGTCGACCGCGGGGGCCTGTGCCCCGCACCGAGGTGCCCCGGCGGCCTCACCGCAGGATGCGATGCGCGCTTTAACCAGCGTGGCGGCAGGAGCCGCGGGTCGCAGCGTGCGTACTGCCCTGAGCGGTTGGGGAGTGCGGCGTCGCAAGCGTTGAACGCCAGGGACGGCCGACAGCGTGGATGGCGTCGCGACCCCGGCGGCCCGTGGTACGGGCGTGGGCCGCACCTTGGACCTATTTTTGTAGTGAGAACGATGAGAGGAGAAGAAAAATGTTTGGTGTAAAGCGTTTGATCCTCGCGCAGCACGAGCGCGGCCTGTTATTTCGTGACCGTGCCTTCGAGACCATCCTCGAGCCCGGTGTGCACCGCTTTTTCGATCCTCTCAAGCGCATCGAAGTGCAGGTGTTCGACCTGACCGAGCCGGAGTTCGCGCACCCGCGCGTGGACTTTCTCATCAAGGATGCCCGCGCGCTGATCGAGAAGCATTTGGAGCTTGTCGAGCTCGGCGACCGTGAGGTGGGCATCGTTTACAAGAACGGCAAGCTCGCAGGCGTGCTCGCGCCCGCTACACGGCAGCTCTACTGGCGCGGTCCGCTCGAGGTGCGCATCGAGAAGCAGGACATCTCGGAGAGCTTCGAGATTCCCGCGCGCATCGCAAAGCTCCTGGCCCGCGTGAAACTGTCGATGGCCGATCGGGCAGCTGCCATCACTTCCGTCGAGGTGCCGGACGCATCCGTCGGCTTACTGATCGTGGACGGCACGCTCACGCGGCTGCTGGAGCCGGGCCTGCATGCGTTCTGGAAGTTCCACCGTGCGTTGAAGGTGGAGCTGGTGGACCGCCGCGTGCAGGCCATGGAAGTGGCGGGTCAGGAGATCCTGACACGCGACAAGGTGAGCCTGCGCGTGAACCTGACGGCGCTCTGGCAGGTGCTGGATGCGGCCAAGGCACGCGCGGCGCTGCAGAGCTTTGTGGAGTTTGTCTACAAAGAGCTGCAGTTCGCTCTACGTGAGGCAGTGGGTACGCGCACCCTCGATGAGCTACTGGGTGAGAAGGGCGTGCTCGACCGGGAGATCGGCGATGCGGTGCGCGCCAAAGTCGAGGAGCACGGACTTGCGGTCCGTTCGGTGGGCGTGAAGGACGTCATCCTGCCCGGTGAGATGAAGGTCATTCTCAACCAGGTGGTGCAGGCGGAAAAGGTCGCCCAGGCGAACCTCATCAAGCGCCGCGAGGAGACGGCGGCGACCCGTTCGCTGCTCAACACCGCGCGGCTCATGGATGAGAACCCAACGCTGCTGCGCCTGAAGGAGCTTGAGACCCTGGAGAAGGTCACGGAGAAGATCGACAAGCTGACCGTCTTCGGCGGCCTCGATGGGGTGTTGAAGGATGTGGTGCGGATCAAGGTGCCTGCGGCCTGAAGTTCGGTCCGTACCGGGACCCGGCCGGCGGAAGAAGATTTCCGTCGGCTGGCGTTTTACCGAGCTTCGTTTGGCCTCACAATCGGAACCCGTCGTGCCCCACAACCCCGCCCACACCCGCGCCATCGCCCAGCTGCTGCTCGCCGCGCTTTTCTGGAGTCTCGGGGGTCTTTTGATCAAGTGGATCGACTGGCCGCCAGTCTGCAGTTACGAGGCGCGCTCGGCAACACGGTCGGCGTGCTGAGCGGCATCTCCTTTGCCTCCATGGCCATCTTCATGCGCAAGCAGAAGGGCGGCTCGGTCACCGAGTCCATCCTGCTCGGCAATCTCATCGCCGCCGTAGTGGGTCTGCCCTTTATGCTCGATGCTGCGCCGTTACCTACCAGCGGCTGGGCCGCGCTGTTCGCCCTCGGTATCGTGCAGCTGGGCATCTCCTATGCCCTTTACTCCCGCGCCATCCACCACGTCACGGCGCTCGAGGCGGTGCTGATCCCGGTCATCGAGCCCATTCTGAATCCCGTCTGGGTGATGCTGTTCATCGGCGAGAAGCCTGGCGTGCTGTCGCTATGCGGTGGCATGCTGGTGCTGGCTGCGGTGACCTGGCGCGCCGCACATTCGATCGGCAGGAGATAGGGCTATGTATCGACGGCTCCAATGGACCGTGATTTCGCTTGCGGGAGCGTTGGCGCACGCGGATGTCAACGCGGATTTCCAGCAGAAATTCGGCGATACGTTTCTCGAGGCTTATTGGCGTATGAACCCCGACGCGGCGATCGTTGCGGGGTACTACAAAGTGGCCGGCGAACTCGTTGTGCCGGATGCGCGCTCGCGGGACGAGCAGCATCAGTTTCTCAAGGAGTGGCTGTCCAAACTGCATGCGGTCAAACCCGAGTCGCTGGATGCCGCGAGCCGCAGCGACTGGGTGCTGCTCGACAATCAGTTGCGGATGGAGCTGTGGCAGCTCGACGAGCAGCGCGCCTGGCAGTGGAGCCCCGACACTTATAATGTGGCTAATAGCTTCGCACTGCTGCTCAATACCGAGTACGCGCCGCTGGATCAAAGGCTGCGCACCGTGCTCGAGCGCCTGGCCCATGTGCCAGCCTACTATGCGGCAGCCAAGGCCGCCATCCACAACCCGACGCGCGAGCATACCCGCCTCGCCATCGAGCAGAACCGCGGCGCGCTCGAGGTGTTCGGCGCCGATCTCGACAAGCAAATTGCCTCATCCGGTCTCAACTCGCGGGAGCGCGCTCTGCTCACGCAACGAATCGCCGCCGCACGCCAGGCGATTCAGGATTATGCGGATTGGCTGGAATCCCTGGACGCCCAGCTGGCGAAAAACGGCCAGGCACGCTCTTTCCGCCTGGGACGCGAGCTCTACCAACAGAAATTTGCCTTCGCCAATCCCGGCGGCATCAGTGCCGAAGAGCTATTCCACAATGCCCAGCAGGAGCGGCTGCGTGTGCTGTCCAAAATGGAGGCGCTGGCGGATGAGCTCTGGCCCAAAGTCGTGGCGCATGCTCCTAAACCCGCCGATCGCTTCGAGAAGATCGGTCAGGTGATTGGCAAGCTGTCCAACGATCATGTGACCCCCGATCGTTATGTCGCCTATGTGCGAGACCTCCTCCCCCAGCTTGAAGGCTGGGTCACCGACCATCATCTGATCGCGCTCGATCCCACCAAGCCGCTGGTGGTGCGTGACACCCCCGCCTACGAGCGCGGCGTGAGCATCGCCAGCATCGAGTCCCCCGGTCCCTACGATCCCGGGGCGCGCACCTATCTCAATGTGCTGCCGCTCGACACGCTGCCGCTCGATCAGGCGGAGAGCTTTTTGCGGGAGTACAACAACTGGATGAGTCCGGTGTTCATCATTCACGAGGCCATGCCCGGCCACTACGTGCAGCTCATCTATGCCAACCGCTCGCCGAGCCGCATCAAAGCCGTGTTCGGCAACAGTTCCACCATCGAGGGCTGGGCGGTGTACAGCGAGCGCATGATGCTCGAGTCGGGTTACGGGGGAAACGCCCCGGAGCGCTGGCTGATGTACTGGAAGTGGTATCTGCGCTCGGTGACCAATACCGTGCTCGACTACAGCGTGCACGCGCTTCGCTTAAGCGAGCAGGAGGCGTTCAAGCTTCTGACGCAGGAGGCCTTTCAGTCCGAGAAAGAGGCCACGGGCAAGTGGCGGCGGGTGCAGCTGTCTAGTGTGCAGCTGACGAGTTATTATGCCGGCTTCTCGCAGATTTACGATTACCGCGAGCGGGTGCGGCGCCAGCAGGGCGCGCACTTCGATCTGAAGCTCTTCCACGAGCGTTTTTTAAGCTATGGAAGCGCGCCGGTGCCGGTGATTGTCGAGCTGATGTCGGGAACCTGTCACTGCAATCGGGAATGAGGTATGGATCATGAAAAGAATGATGTTCGCCCTGTTGTCGGTTGTCCCCCTCATCACGAACCTGGCGGCAGCCGAGGCGCGCGCTCCGACCGATGAGGAGATCCGCGCCAGGCAGGCCATCGGCCGTGCCATCGTCTCGCCGGACAAGCAGTTTTTCGTGTATGAGTGGATGCGTCCCTACAATTGGGTGCGCGATACCGGCCCCATTCCCAAGGCGGCCGCGGAGCGCATGCAGACCTGGCTGTACCGGGTGGACATCGACCGCTCGCCACCCAATTCGGAATATGTTTTCTTCCCTGGCTCGGGGGCCAGCTACTGGCTGGGGAGCTTCTCGCCGAACGGCAGCAAGCTCAATTTCTATGAGCTGGACAACGACACCAATATGCTGAAGGCCGGCGTGGTGGAGTTCACGGACCCGGTCACGCCCCGGCTCACCTGGTTCGACGCCGCCCCCGACGGCAACAGGCTCGGGCAGCCGCCAGTGTGGCTGTCGAATGACGAGTTTGCCTATCCCACCAAGAATGGCATGGTGCGTGCCAAGGTCGTGCCGCCGCCCAAGCAGGATGAGAACTCGCCCATCAACATGGTGAATTACGACAAGCCGGCCAAGACCGAACCCTGCGCAGATTGCGCCAAGCTTGCGGCGCAGAGTAAGGATGCCGGCAAGGATGAGAAAAAGAAACTTGCCGGCAAGCTGCCCGAAGATTCACGCCTGATCGCGCAATCGGTGGACGGCGATCTGTCGGTTTACGAGCGCAACAACAAGAAGGTGATCGGCGTGCTGTTCCGCAAGGGAGTGGACTCGCCGGAGACCGTGGTGTTCGAGAACGAGAAGGTGCTGCCGCCCTGGTCGCCGCCCAAGTGGCCGGACCGCGATGAGAAGCCGGCGACGGGTGGCGCAGCCCATTGACCGCCGCCGGCGGTCGCTTTAGAGGATATAGCGGCTCAGATCCTCGTCCTTGACGAGATTGCCCAGGTGATCGTCGACGTACTTCGCGTCGACGGTCACGGTCGAGCCGTTTTGCTCCTCGGCATTGTAGGACACGGTCTCCAGCAGCCGCTCCATCACCGTGTGCAGACGACGCGCGCCGATATTCTCGGTGCGCTCATTCACATGGAAGGCGATCTCCGCCACCCGGCGCACGCCGCTTTCGGCAAAGTCCACTTTCACATTCTCGGTGTTCATCAACGCGCGGTACTGAGTCGTGAGCGAGGCATCCGTGTCCGTCAGGATCTTCACGAAATCGTCCACTTTCAATGAATCGAGCTCCACGCGAATGGGCAGGCGGCCTTGCAGCTCCGGGATCAGGTCCGAGGGCTTGGACAGGCTGAAGGCACCCGAGGCGATGAATAGCACGTGATCGGTCTTCACCGGGCCGTACTTGGTCGCCACCGTTGAGCCTTCGACCAGGGGCAGCAGATCGCGCTGCACGCCCTCGCGCGACACGTCGGCGCCGAGCGTCTCCTGCCGGCGCGTCACCTTGTCGATCTCGTCGATGAACACGATGCCGTTCTGCTCCGCGTTGGCGAGCGCCTGCACCTTCAGCTCCTCTTCGTTGATGAGCTTGGCGGCTTCTTCATCGACCAATAGCTTCGCGGCTTCTTTGACCTTCACCTTGCGGGTGCGCGTGCGGTTGCCGCCCACGTTCTGGAACAGCGACTGCAGCTGCTGCTGCATCTCCTCCATGCCCGGAGGCGCCATGATCTCGACGCCCATGGGCAGCGAGCGCAGCTCGATCTCGATCTCGCGTTCGTCGAGCTCGCCTTCGCGCAGCATCTTGCGGAATTTCTGCCGCGTCTCCGCATCGCGCGGCTGCGCCGGCTCATCGGTGGAGAAGCCCATGACCTTGGGGCGCGGCAGCAACGCATCGAGCACGCGCTCCTCGGCCGCATCGGCGGCGCGCTCGCGCACTTTCACCATCTCCTGCTCACGGGTCATTTTGACCGAGATATCCACGAGCTCCTTGACGATGGAATCCACATCGCGTCCGACGTAGCCCACCTCGGTGAATTTGGTGGCTTCCACTTTCACGAAGGGGGCATTGGCGAGGCGCGCCAGCCGGCGGGCGATCTCGGTCTTGCCGACGCCGGTGGGGCCGATCATCAGGATGTTTTTCGGCGTGATTTCCTGGCGCAGGGGCTCGCCCACCTGCATGCGCCTCCAGCGGTTGCGCAGGGCGATGGCCACCGCGCGCTTGGCGGCGTGCTGGCCGATGATGTGCTTGTCCAGCTCCGCGACGATCTCACGCGGCGTCAGGGAGGAATTGAGGGGCGTGGCATTCATTTGAGCTCGTCGATGACCAGGTTCCGGTTGGTGTAGATGCAGATGTCGGCGGCGATGTTCAATGATTTCTCGACGATACTGCGCGCGTCGAGAGTGGAGTCCTGCACCAGCGCGCGCGCGGCCGCCAGGGCGAACGAGCCGCCGGAGCCGATGGCCGCCACCTCGAGCTCGGGCTCGATGACATCGCCGTTGCCGGAGATCACGAACAATTTCTCGGGATCGCCCACCAGCAACAGCGCCTCGAGACGGCGCAGGTAGCGGTCGGAGCGCCAGTCCTTGGCGAGCTCGATGGCGGCGCGGGTGAGATTGCCGTACTTCTCGAGCTTGCCCTCGAAGCGTTCGAACAGCGTGAAGGCATCGGCTGTGCCGCCGGCGAAGCCGGCCAGCACCTTGTCGTTGTAGAGGCGGCGCACTTTGCGGGCGTTGCCCTTCATGACGGTGTTGCCGAGAGTGACCTGGCCGTCACCGCCCATGGCGATGGCGCCATTGCGGCGCACGGCGAGGATGGTGGTGCCGTGTGGATTGAAACCTTGCGAGTCTGAAGAGGCGCTCATGTTTTTCTGCGGGCTCGGGGGTGTGTGGCGTCGTAGATGCGGGCCAGGTGCTGGAAATCAAGGTGGGTGTAGATCTGGGTGGTGGCGATGTTGGCGTGGCCCAGAAGCTCCTGGACGCCGCGAAGTTCTCCACTGGATTCAAGGAGATGCGAGGCAAAGGAGTGGCGGAAGAGGTGCGGATGCACATGCTGGTCGACCCCCTGGCGCCGGGCCCACTGCGCCACCCGCAGCTGCACCGCGCGGGAGGTGAGGCGGCGGCCGTTGCGGCCGACAAAGCAGGCAGTCTCGCCAGGCTTTGCCAGGCTGCCGCGCTCCTTGAGCCAGCGCTGCAGCGCCCCGATGGCCTTGCGCCCCATGGGCAGGATGCGCCCCTTGCTTCCCTTGCCCATCACGCGCACGGTACGGTCGGCCAGGTCGAGATCGTGCAGATCGAGGCCGGTCAGCTCTGCGAGGCGCAGCCCCGAGGAATAGAGCAGCTCCATGATGGCGGTATCGCGGGTGGTGAGCGTATCGCCGGGCGCAATGGCCAGCAGCCGGCCCATGCGATCGGCGTCCAGGGTCTGCGGCAGCTTGCGGGCGACCTTGGGGGCGCGGATCTCCACTGCCGGATTGCTTTTGAGCGCGCCCTCGCGCACCAGGTAGTTGAGGAAGCTGCGGGTGGCGGACAGCCGCCGCTGGATGCTGCGCGGCGAGAGACCCGCGGCATGCGAGCGGGCGGCGAACGTGCGCACATGCTGCCCGTCGAGCGCGCGCCAGTCTTCGAGGCCGTGGGTGTCGCAGTACTGGACCAGTGCGGCCAGGTCGAGCGCGTAGCTGGCATCGGTGTGGGGGGACAGGCGCCGCTCGATGGTGAGCTGGCGCCGGAAGTCAGCGACGCGTCTGAGCGCCGCCGCCTCCATTACGGCGTCGTCAGCGCATCCGAGATCAGCTCCGCCAGCCGGCCTAAAAACTCGGTGCTCATGCCCGGATGAAAGCGGTCCCGATCCGCGCTGCCCAGCGCCAGAAGTCCGAGCGATCCCTTGTCCCCCAGCGGCACCAGCGCCACCGAGCCGATGTCGTTGGCCTCGGAGCCGAACAGCAGCTCGCGTTGCGAATCGCGCACCTGTCCGCAGCGCGGCTTGCCGCTCGCGAACAGGGTCTCGAAGGATTTGAGGTGCGCATCGCCCGGCGGAATCATGCGCAGGAAGCGCTCGTCTGCGTGCGTGGGCTCATCACCGATCAGCAGCAGCACCGAATTGAAGGAGTCGAAGTCCTGACGCAGGCCCGCCTCGATATTCTGCAGCACCCGCTCGCGCGAGCCAGCGCGCAGCAGCCGGCGGGTGAAGCGATGCATGCGATCGACGATGGCATCGTTGGAGCGTGCCACGCGCACGAACTCGTTGAGCTTTTCCTCGAGCGCCGCGTGCTTCTCGCGCAGCACTTCCACCTGGCGCTCCACCAGCGAGATGGTCGAGCCGCTGCGCACATGCGGCAGACGCAGGCGCGCGAGCAGGGGCTGATGGCGCTCGAAGAAATCCGGGTTGTGTTGCAGATAACGGGAGACGGACTCCTCCTCGGTCTCGGCGGCGGCCAGGCCGCGTGCTTCTCGTGTGCTCATCATCTATAGCCCCCTGAATAGATCCTAAAACACAGATCCTAAAACGCGACGCGGCCCTCGAAAGCCACTTCCGCAGGCCCCGTCATCCAGATGTGCTCACCGGCTCCCGGCCAGTGTACGCTCAACTCGCCCCCACGTAGCTGGACTTGCACCTCAGGGTCGAGCCGACCATGCCGTCGGCCGATGGCGACGGCGGCACAGGCACCGGTGCCGCAGGCCAGTGTCTCCCCGGTGCCGCGCTCGTACACACGCAGGCGGATATGCGAGCGGTCGACGATCTCCATGAAGCCGACGTTCACGCGGCGGGGAAAGCGGCGATGGGATTCGATGGCGGGCCCCAGGCGGTCGACCGGCGCGGCATCGGCCGAGTCCACGGTGAGGACGGCGTGGGGGTTGCCCATGGACACCGCGCCAACTTCGATTTCATTTCTGGCAGTCTCATCGCCCGCCACGTCCAGCGGATACACCTGCGCCTCGCTCGAGGCCTCGAAGGGCAGGGAGCGCGGGTCGAAATTGGGCACGCCCATGTCGACGGAAATGAGCTGCGGCGCGAGGATGCGGGCGCGGATCAGGCCGCCTGGGCTGTCCATAGTGATCCCGCCTGCGGCGGCGAGCCCGCGGCGGTGCAGCAGGGCGGCGATGCAGCGCGCGCCATTGCCGCATTGCTCCACTTCAAGCCCGTCGGCATTGAAAATCCGATAGAACACGGCAGTGCCCGGACGGCGCGGCGGCTCGAGCACCAGCGCCTGATCGAAGCCGATGCCGGTATGGCGGGCGGAGAGGTGGCGCCATTGCTCGGCGGTGGGTAGTGAGCCGCCGGGCGGCGTATCGAAGACTATAAAATCGTTGCCGAGCCCATGCATCTTCGTGAAATCGACCTGCATGCGGGGAGAATACCGCAAGCGCGACTTGATGAATAATGCGGTTCCATGGCCGTCCGCGAATACACTGTCCGTATCGAGCCGCATGGCCGCAGTATTGCGGTGCGGGAGAATCGCCCGGTACTCGAAGCCGCCCTGGAAGCGGGGCTCAACCTGCCTCGCAGCTGCCGTTCGGGGCATTGCGGCTCCTGCCGCGCGCGTCTGATGTCTGGTACCGTTCATTACCCTAACGGGGCCCCACTGGGCTTGATGGAGGAGGAGGCCGCCGCGGGCGATGTGCTGCTGTGTCAGGCGGTGCCGCGCTCGTGCCTTGTGGTGGACGCGCGGCTGATTGCCGATGTGGCCGATGTCGAAATCAAGACGCTGCCCTGCCGGGTGGCGCGCCTCATGCCCCTCGGCCCACAGTGGCTGCGTCTGATCTTGCGGCTGCCCGCCGTCGAGTCCCTGGACCTGCGGCCGGGCCAGCAGGTGGACCTCCTCTTCGCCGACGGGCGCCGCCGGCGCCTTCCCGCCGTCCTGCCGCCGCCGGACCCTCACTCCATCGAGCTGCGCCTGCCGGCCCTGCCGGATGAGGGGCTGAGAGAAGGTGACCTGCTTCGCATCGAGGGTCCCATGGACCCCGATCCACATTGACTTCCCCCGCCCGCCGGGCGATCCTCCCGCCTGACATGAACCGTCTCCCGGCCATTATTGCGCGAATTACAGGGCCCGCTTTCATTGAAAGTCGGGCGTTGTCTGCTGTCGATTCGCGTCTAAATGGTTTGAGGAAGAAGGTTTATGGTCGATCAAGTCTCACTGCTACGCCTGCGGGTACTGGCCCAGGCTGATTCCGGCGCGCTGATGCGCACGCTGGAGCGTTTCCAGAACCTGGGCGTGGTTCCGCGCCGGGTCATCACCGAGTTCACCACCGCCGACACCATGAGCATTCAGGTGGATGTGTGCGGGGTGGAAGAGTCGGGTCTCACGCTGATCGCGAACAAGCTGGGGCAGGTGCCTTGCGTGCTGCGGGCGTATTGGCATTATGCTTAAAGTCGTATGATTCTCGTCCGCAGGAGAATCCATGTCCCGCAAAACTCTCACCGTCACCGACACTCTCTATAATTACCTGCTGGCCCATTCCGTCCGTGAGCCGCCTTTGCTGGCCCGCCTGCGCGAAGCCACCGCGGCGCTGCCCGACTCCAATATGCAGATCAGCCCCGAGCAGGGTCAGTTTTTCGCGCTGCTGGTCAAGCTCACAGGTGCACGCCATTGCGTCGAGGTCGGCACCTATACCGGCTACTCGAGCCTTGCCGTGGCGTTGGCGCTGCCCGCCGACGGCAAGCTCATCGCCTGCGACATCAATCCCACGACCACGGCCATCGCGCGGCAATTCTGGAGCGAGGCTGGCATGGACACACGCATCGAGTTGCGCCTGCAGCCCGCGCTCAAAACACTCGATGAGCTGCTGGCGGCGGGCGGCGCGGGACGTTACGACTTTGCGTTCATCGATGCGGACAAGACCGGCTACGGCGCGTACTACGAGAAGCTCATGGAGCTGATGCGGCCGGGCGGCTTGATCGCGGTGGATAACACATTGTGGGGTGGTGCGGTGGCGGATCCGAGTGACACCAGCGCGGATACGGCGGCGTTGCGGGCATTCAATGACCGCGTGCATCGTGACCAGCGGGTCGATCTGTCGCTGGTGCCGATTGGCGATGGGCTCACGCTGCTGCGCAAACGATAGCGGGCGGTTTCGAGAACGTACCTGACAAGTTATTGCTTCACGTCCTTGAGCGCTGAGGTTTCCTGGAAATCCCGCTCGATATAGCCGCGTATCCGTTCGCGCGCCTCGCTATCGATGGGCGTTTTCTTAAGCAATTCAAGCAACCGATCTCGATTCGTGATGCCACGGCGCGCGAGTTCGCGGGTGAACACGATATCTTTCTCGCGACGCGCGACATACTTGGCGATCGCCAGATCATGCGGGTCGAGACAAAGTCCCCGTACACCGTCGGTGGCGCCCGGCGGGAGGTTGACAAGACGGCCTTTCCAGCCCCGGGGCAACGTCGAGGTGGTCTCATCGACCGGGTCGGCGTAGTAGCCGTGTGTTTCGTGAAACCGGGAATAAACACCGATCGTATTGAGTTTTTCGGTATCTTGCGGGTTGTTCTTGGCAATCAGATCCACTTCGGCCGATCGGAGAATTTCATCCGCCACGTCCGGATATTTGCCGTGCAGGGATTGGCTTCCTACTATGACAAACTGCGTCTCGCCGGTGATGCGGCCGGCCGCCCGCAAAACATGATCAAGCTCCTGCTTCGTCATAGATTTCTTTGACCTTTTCCTGCGAAAGCAATCCAACAAATGGCATCGACTGCCGCAGTCGGTTGGAATTATCGTCGCGCCCCAGCATGGCGGTGAACAATTCGCCATCGCTGGCATTCTCCATGATGTCTTTCCATTCATCGTAGGCGGAAATCCATGTTCCCTGTTTTTTCCAGCGGTACAGATTTGCCAGGCTCTGAGCACGAATTTCCCGCGACGTGAAGTCACGCACGACGGCGAGGGCAAGAGCTCTTTTGAGTTCGTCCAATATCTGATGAGAGGTCCCCGCGCGGGCCGCCGGACGAATGCTCCGCTCGCCGAGTTTCAGGTAGCCGCCCGCGCCGACACCCCATTTTTCCAGGGCACCTTTGGGCACGATCACGCCCAGAGAGTTACCGATGCGGCGGACAGCAAGCTTCATATGGCATAGTTATACCAAGTTATAACAGCGCACGCAATTACAATCCTGCCCGGCTGTAAGACCTATCAGAATGGTTTGCCAGATAAGGGGAAGACCTCCCGTTATCCGACTTCGGCCCCGATCAGATCCGGAACCGCTCCTTGAGCTCCCCCGCCATACGCCGGCTCACCTGCAGCGGCGCTGCGCAGCCGCGCAGCCTCACTGCATATTGCCCCTCTGATACCCGATCAATTCCATCGATGTAACGCACACTGATCAGGGCGTTGCGGTGGATGCGCACGAAGGCGCTGCCGAGCTCCTCCTCCAGCGAACGCAGCGAGTCATCGATCAGGTCCTCGCCGCGAGTGTGCCTGACCGTGGTGTATTTCTGCTCGGCCTGGAACACCATGATCTCTTCGATGGGAATCAGCCGCAGGCCTTCGCGGTGCCGCGCCGCGATATGGGTGCGATGCTCGGCAGGCTTGTCCGATTCCGCCGCCAGCTTCTGCAGCTGCGGCCGCGTCAGCCTTCCCGCCTGCGCCAGCGCCGCCGCGAGGTTTTCCTTGCGGATGGGTTTCAATAAATACCCGACGGCCTGCGCTTCGAAGGCATTGACGGCATATTCGTCGTACGCCGTGGTGAAGATCACCGCCGGCGGTTCGATCAGCGAATTGAGCTGCCGGGCGGTCTCGATGCCGCCGATGCCGGGCATGCGCACATCCAGCAGTACCACATCGGGGGAGGCATCCACGGCCAGCCGCAACGCTTCCTCGCCGGTCGCCGCTTCGCCCGCCAGCTCATAGCCGCCGATCTCGTCCAGCAGGCTGCGTAGCAGCTCGCGCGCCGGCGGCTCGTCATCGACGATGAGCACGCGCAATTTCAAACGGTGAGCCTCTCGCGGCTCTCGATGTGCGGGAAGCGCAAGGTGACGATGTACTCGTCGCCGAAGCGGCCGGCCTTGACCAGGGCGCGCTCGCCATACATCAGAGCGAGGCGCTCGCGGATGTTGGCCAGGGCGAGCTTGTTGCCTTCGCGGGGATTGCCGTGCTCGGTGACGGGATTGCGGACGATGAGGGTGATGAGGCCGCCGGACAGCTCGCCGCTGACATGGACGGTGCCGCCCTGGGGCTGGGGCTCGATGCCGTGATAGATGGCGTTCTCGAGCAAGGGCTGCAGCAGCAGGCCGGGCACGAGGGCGCCCGCGGGCAGGGAGTCGACCGCCCAGGCCACATTCAAACGCTCACCCAGCCGTAGCTGCTCGATGCGCTGGTAGGTGCGCGCCACTTCGATTTCCTGGGAGAGGGTCAGGGTGTCGCGCTTCTCGCTCAGATTGGCGCGGAAGAGATCCGAGAGATCCTGCACCGCCGCTTCCGCCCGTGCTGGATCGCTGCGGGTGAGGGAGGCGATGGTGTTCATGCTGTTGAAGAGGAAGTGGGGGCGGATGCGCGCCTGTAGGGCGTGGACGCGCGCCCGGGCCTGCAGGTCGACATTGCGCCGCCATTGGTCCATCACATAGAAGTAGCGCAGCGCAAGGGTGGTCACGATGAAGCCAATGAGCATGTTGCGCAGGGTGAAGGGCCATAGGCGCGCGGGGAAGAGCTCGGTGACGCCGGTGTCGTAGGCGAGGCTTGAGCGGCCGAAGGCAAAAGCCAGTATGGAGATGGCCGCGATCAGCGTGGTGGTGGTCACGAGTACCGTGAGGGAGATCTGGACCGCATCGAGCTGCTTGAGGCGCGAACTGAGCGCGCACAAAAGTCCGGCTCCGGCAAGCCCGATCCACAGCAGGAAGAGTGAGGTGCGCGCGAGGTCGGTCCAGAAGTCGAGGGTGTCGCCATTGTGGGCCAGGGCTAGCACCAGGGCGGTGAGCTCGACGATGAGCACGGTCGCGAAGGCGACGCGCGAGGTGCAGAAATCAGGCAGGTAGAACGGCTTCATGAGTGGCGGCCGCGACCGGGCGCGGGCGGCACTTTAGCAGCAAGCGGTGCGTTATTTCGCCTGGGTGCCGCAGGCGGCGTTCTTGTCCAGCAGCGACTGAGCGCGATAGGCGTCGGCCTCGGCGTCGGAGATGTACTGCTTGCTGCCGTCGGCGGCGGTCTTGAAAATGCGCCGGGCTTTGATGGCCTTGTCGTAACGCTCGGTCGCATTCTTGCAGTCTTCGGCGCGGTTTTTGGCCACTTCCTGCTGCACGGTGGCCACGGCGTTCGCCTGGGCTTTCTGGTCGGCAATAGCGCTGTTGGAGGCGGCGAGGGTGCTCTGCGCCGCTGACTGTCGCGGGGTGCCGGCATTGTGGTTCTGCTTGGCTTTGTCCGTCTTGACCAGCTCGGAGCCGGGAACCCAGCGGTCACTGAACTGGACGTGGCCCTGGGGGTCCACCCAGCGGTAGACATCGGCGTGGGCCGCAAGGCAGGGGCCCAGCAGCAGGGTAACGAGAGCGAGATGACGGAACATGGATGACCTCCCTGGGGAAGTATCGCCGGACGGGTAGGGGTGGAGTTTGAACCTGATCACAGTCGGAGGAAAGAACGGAAAAGAGGAGGTATTCTTAGGGCCATGACCCCCTTACCATTCGACGATCTGGCGCGGCGCCTCTTCGAGAGCGTGCCACCGGCCCTGCGCAGTGTGCAACAGGACCTTGAGAGCAATTTCCGGGCGGTGCTGCGCTCCTCCTTGAGTAAGCTGGATCTGGTCACACGCGAGGAGTTCGAGGTGCAGATGAAGGTACTGGAGCGCACGCGGGAACGGTTGACCGCACTGGAAGAGCGGCTGAAAGCGCTGGGGTAAAGCCGAGCCCGGCCGGCGCCACGAAATGGCCCAGTGCAGCTATACTTCGCCGCCCATTTGGCGGCCTTCGCGGAAAGCATCGTGAGCAAGCAGGACACGCACTTTTTCAACGTTTTCAGCCTGGTGATCGGCCTTCTGGTCGCCGTGGCCCTCTGCCTCTTCGCGTTTGCCCGGGTGGTGGCCAGCCACACCCAGGATCAGGAGAGAATGGTCGACGCACGCTACGTGAAGACGGTGGAGGAGCGGATTCGCCCCTTCAGCCAGGTGGCGGTGGCGGGCCAGGACAACTCGGCGCTGGCGATCAAGGCAAGCCCGGCGGCAACGCAGACTGCTGCGGCGGCCATGCCGGCCAATGGCGATGAGCTGTTCACGCAGGCCTGCTCGGCCTGTCATGGCGCCGGCATTGCCGGTGCGCCGAAGGCGGGGGATGCGGCGGCCTGGGGCCCGCGTATCGCCAAGGGCAAGAATGTGCTGTATCAGCATGCGTTGCAGGGCTTTCAGGGTGCTTCAGGAGTCATGCCGCCCAAGGGGGGGCGGATGGATGTCCCGGATGACGTGGTGAAACAGGCGGTGGACCACATGATCGGGATGGTCCACTGATCCCAGAGGATAAAAGCTCGCTGCTGGGTCAGCTGCGGATCGATCGGGACTCGCGCGAAGCTTCCGGGGACTCATCGGCTCGCCGCACAGGAGTCGTCATCGGCGCGGCGATCCTGGCGGCGCTTGCGCTTGCGGCCGGGTTTTTCCTCTGGCGCGGCAAATCCTTCGAGGTGAAGGTGGCGACGGCGGTCGCGCCGGCCTCAGGAGCTGCCCCCTCGGCGGTGCTCCAGGCCACGGGCTATGTGACCGCCCGCCGCCAGGCCACCGTATCGGCGCAGATCACCGGCACTCTGAGCGAGGTGCTGATCGAGGAGGGTGAGCATGTCGAGGCGGGGCAGGTGCTCGCCCGGCTGGAGAACACCGCTCAGAAGGCGGCGCTGGCCCAGGCCGAGGCGCAATTGAGAGCCGCGGAGGCCCTGCGCGTGCAGTATGAGGCGCAGCTCGCCCAGGCACGCCGCGATCTTAAACGGAACGAGGATCTGGTGGAATCCAAGCTTGTCTCGCAGCAGGCACTGGAAACCGCCCGCACGCAGGTCGAGACGCTCGCCGCGCAGCTCATGGGCCAGGAGCGGCAGGTGGAGCTCGGGCGGGCGTCGGTCAAGGGGGCGCAGGTGCAGCTCGACTACACGACCGTGCGGGCGCCGTTCTCAGGTGTGGTGATCGCCAAGGCCGCCCAGGCGGGCGAGATCGTCTCGCCGATCTCGGCGGGCGGGGGCTTCACGCGAACGGGGGTGGGCACCATTGTCGACATGGATTCGCTCGAGATCGAGGTAGACGTCAACGAGTCCTATATCAACCGGGTGCGGCCGAATCAGCCGGCGCAGGCGGTGCTGGATGCCTACCCCGACTGGAACATTCCCGCGCATGTGATCGCGATCATCCCCACCGCCGACCGCGGCAAGGCTACGGTCAAAGTCCGCATTGCAATCGAGCGGCGGGATCCGCGTATCCTGCCCGACATGGGTGCGCGGGTGTCGTTCCTCGAAGAGGCCGCCCAGCCGCAGGCCGCGGCCCGCTCCGCCGAGCCCATCAAAGGGGTGCTGGTGCCGGCCAATGCGATCGTGCAGCGGGACGGAAAAGCGGTAGTCTTCGCGGTCGACGGCGGGCGTGCCAAGGCGCGGCCGGTCGCGGCCGGACAGACGTTCAACGATTTGCGATCGGTGGAAGGGCTGGAAGGCGGCGCCCGCGTCGTGGTCGAGCCGCCCTCAGACATGAAGGACGGCGCGCGCGTCACGATCCCGAAAGAGTGAGCCAAAAAGAGAGAGATGTTGTCATGGCGAACCTGGTCGAGATTCAAAACGTCAGTAAGGTTTATGAGCGCGGCAAGCAGAAGGTGGAAGTGCTGCATCACATCGAGCTTGCGATCGAGCAGGGCGATTTCGTGGCGCTGATGGGTCCCTCGGGCTCAGGCAAGACCACGCTGCTCAATCTGATCGGGGGCCTGGACTCGCCGACCGACGGCAGTATCACGGTCGCGGGCCAGCGGATCGATCGCATGAGCGAGGGCGCCCTCGCGAAATGGCGCGCGGCGAACGTGGGCTTCGTGTTCCAGTTCTACAATCTGCTGCCGATGCTGTCGGCGCAGAAGAATGTGGAGATGCCGCTGCTGCTGACCCAGCTCGGCGCGGCACAGCGCAAAAAGAATGCGGCCGTGGCGCTCGAGCTGGTCGGCCTGGCGGACCGGGCCCAGCACAAGCCCGGCGAGCTTTCGGGCGGCCAGCAGCAGCGCGTGGCGATCGCGCGCGCGATCGTCTCGGACCCGACGCTGCTGGTGTGCGATGAGCCCACCGGCGATCTTGACCGGCAGTCGGCGGAGGAGGTGCTGGGGCTGCTGCAGCAGCTCAATCGCCAGCACGGCAAGACGCTGATCATGGTGACGCACGACCCGAAGGCGGCGGAGTACGCGAGGCACATCCTGCATCTGGATAAGGGCACGCTGGTGGAGCAGGCGGCGGCGGCCGTCTGAGGCGGACTCGCGCGTGAAGTACTTTCATTTGATCTGGGCCGGCCTCTTCCGGCGCAAGACGCGGACTTTCCTGACGCTGGTGTCGATACTCGCGGCTTTCCTGCTGTTTGGCATGCTGGATGCGGTGCGCACTTCGTTCAACCAGGCGGGGCAGACGGCGAATGGGGCGCAGCGGCTGCAGACCGGCTCGAAGCTGTCGTTCATTCAGACTCTGCCGCAGGGCCTGGGCGCGCAGATCGAGCAGGTCCCCGGGGTGAAGTCGGTCGCCTACGCGAACTGGTTCGGGGGCGCGTACCAGGACCCCCACAATCAGATTTTCAGCTTCGCGGTCAGCGACAATTACATCGATCAGTATCCGGAGCTCGAGGTGAGTGCGCAGGGGCGCAAGGCCTTCACGGGCACGCGCACCGGGGTGCTGGTGGGCGAGCTTCTGGCAAAGCGGTTCAACTGGAAGGTGGGGGACAAGATCCCGCTGCAATCGACGATTTTCCCGCAGCAGGACGGCAGCAAGAACTGGAGCTTCGACATCGTGGGGTTGATTCATGCCAAGGACAGGAAAGCCGGCTGGTACGATCAGATGCTGCTCCTGCATTGGAAGGACTTCGATGAGAGCACGCCTTACAATCATGGGGCGGTGGGCTGGTATGTCACGCGCGTGAGCGATGTGGCCCAAGCGGATCGGATCGCCAAGGCGATCGATGCGATCTCGGCGAACTCGGATCATGAGACGCGCACGCAGACCGAGGCGGCGGCCTCCGCCTCGTGGGTGAAGCAGCTGGCGGACATCGGGCTGATCGTGGGCTCGATCATGGGCGCGGTGTTTTTCACGCTGTTGCTGCTGACCGGCAATACGATGATGCAGACGGTACGCGAGCGCACCTCGGAGCTCGCGGTGATGAAGACCATCGGTTTCTCGAGCCGGACGGTGATGGGGATGGTGCTGGCGGAATCGGTGCTGCTGCTGCTTCTGGGCGGGGTGCTGGGCCTAGCGTTCGCCACGCTTTTGATCCCGAGCGTGGGGGCGGCGAGCGGGGGCATGCTCCATCTGCCGGGAGTGGGCGCGGCGAGCTGGACGCTGGGGTTGGCGTTGATGATCGCGATTGGCCTGGTGGTCGGGGCGCTGCCCGCGGTCCGGGCGCTGCGTTTGAACATCGTCGATGCGCTGGCGGGACGCTAAGGGAGCCACGCCATGAAATTTCTCATCAATCTCGCGCTGGTGCTGGTAGTGGCGATCGCGCTGGCCGTCTGGGTGGCCTTGCCCTGGCCGGCGGTGCCGGCACTGGCGTTGCTGCTCGCCTTGTGGATGGCGTTCACGCGCCGGGGCCGTCAGGCGGCGTCGGTGACCGCGGTGGGGATCAGCACGCTGCGGCAACGGCTGGGCTCCTCGTCAGTGGTGGTCGTGGGGATCGCGGGCGTGGTCGGGGTGCTGGTGGCGCTGCTGGCCATGGGGGAGGGTTATTCGGAAACGCTGCGCCGAACGGGCAACCAGGAGACGGCGATCGTGATGCGCGGCGGCTCGGCGAGCGAGGTGATGTCGGTGCTGGAGCACGACAGCGTGGTGGTGATTGCGCAGGCGGCGGGGATCGCGCGGGACGGTCAGGGCAAGGCGCTCGCCTCGCCGGAAATCGTGGTGGCGGCAAACCTGCCGCTCAAAAAAGGTGCGCCGGGCGAGGAGGGCAGCGTGCAGCTGCGCGGGGTGGAGGAGCAGGCATGGGCGTTGCGTCCGAGCCTGCACATTGTCGCGGGGCGCAAGTTCCAGCCGGGCATGCGCGAGCTGATCGTGGGCCGGGGCGCGCAGCGGCAGTTCGCGGGGTTGACGCCAGGGAGCACGATCAAGCTGGGGAATCAGAGCTGGCAGGTGGTCGGGGTGTTCGCCTCGGGGGATGCGCTGGAATCGGAGGTGTGGGGCGATGCGGACACGGTCGCGGCCACTTATCGCCGCGGGGGCAACCGTGCCTCGGTGACCGTGAGGCTGGCGAATCCGTCGGGGTTCGACGCGTTCAAGGCGGCCCTTGCCGCGGATCCCCGTCTCAAGGTCGATACGAGCACCACGGCGGACTATTTCAGCAAGCAGTCGGAAGGCATGACGAAGGTGATCCGGATCATCGGCATCACGGTCGGGGTGATCATGGCGATCGGCGCGGTGTTCGGGGCGCTGAACACCATGTTCGCGGCGATGGCGAGCCGCGCGCGGGAGATCGCGACGCTGCGCGCGATCGGGTTTCGGGGCTCGCCGGTGGTGGTGGCGGTGCTGCTGGAGACTTTGCTGCTGGCGCTGCTGGGTGGGGTGCTCGGCGGGCTTCTCACTTGGGTGATTTTCAACGGCTTCACGGCGTCGACGCTCGCGGGGGGGTCGGTGGGGCAGCTGACTTTCGAGTTCAAGGTGTCGCCGCAGCTTCTGTGGAGCGGGCTGAAGTGGGCGCTGGCGATCGGGTTCATCGGAGGGTTTTTCCCGGCGATCCGCGCGGCGCGGTTGCCGGTGGCAACGGCCTTGCGGGCGGTTTAGGCCCAAGTCGGGCGGGAATTTCGGTAGAATCGCGGCGTCGCGCCCGTAGCTCAGATGGATAGAGTGGCAGCCTCCGAAGCTGCAGGTCGCTGGTTCGAATCCAGTCGGGCGCGCCACTTCACAATTTGTCTGTCTTTGCAGTACTGTGCGTCAGTCCCGCAGAGCAATCGCTAAGTTGCCGGACGTACTGTTTCAGCGATCAGTCAGTTGTCTGGACCAGATTTCCCAGGATGCGGTCAAATGTTTGCGCATGGCCTCTTGCGCCGCGTCCGGGTCGTGCTTTTCGACAGCACGGTAAATTTGCTGATGTCCCTTGTACGCCAAAGTCTGGATGGCCTCGGTCCGGTCGATCTTGCGCCAGCGCTCCATCAACCAATTGACCAGCGCCGCATGCACGGCATCGAACACAGGGTTCCCTGCCGTCTGAAATAAGATGCGATGAAAGGCGACATCGGTCTGCATGAACCGCTCACCATCGCCAATGGCGCTCTTGTTGGCCGCGAGGGCAGTTTTCAGCTCAGCCAGGCGCGTGGCGTTAATCGTTTGGGCAGCATGCCGTGCCATTGCCACTTCGATGAAGACGCGGGCATCGAATAGGTTCTTTAGGCTCTCGGTCTGACTGATCATGAGGCCAACCACGCCGTTAAGGGTGGTGAAGACGTTGTCCACGCTGGGAATGCGCACTCGTGCCCGCCGGCCGTTTTCCGTGACAATCATCCCCTTGTTCTCGAGCGACAGGAATGCTTCTCGCACCGCCGGGCGGCCGATATCGAAAGCACTCATGAGGTCACGCTCAGAGGGTAGACGGTCTCCGGGCTTGAGTTCTCCGGACTGAATCATCTCCTCGATCTTGCGTGCGACAAGTTCGTGCAGCTTTTCCCGTCGGATGGGTGTGGGCCGCAGGACTGGAGATGGGGCCGCGTTTTCCATGAGTTACTCCGCTCGGTGAGTGCTGGCGCCGAACAGTTCGCCCTCAATCTGTTCCAGGGTTTTGCCCCGAGTCTCCGGAACGAATCTCCAGATGAACACGAAACAGATCAGGCACATCAGCGCAAACAGGAAGAATACCCGATTGTTGAGCGCCGCCAGCATAGCTGGGAAGAACTGGGAGACCAGGTAGTTTCCGCCCCACAAAAATACCACGGATAAGGACATGGCGGCGCCGCGCACCCGGGTCGGGAAGATCTCCGAGACCACCACCCAGTAGATGCCACCCATGCCGATACTGAAGAAGGACACGTAGGTGAGAATCCACGATAGCAGCCACATTCCATCGCTCGCGGCTCCCACGAACATCGAGCCCAGCAGGGTTAATGACAGTCCCATCCCTGCGGCTGCGAGCAGCATGATGGGGCGTCGTCCGACGCGGTCCACCAGCGCCATCGACCCGAAGGTGAACACCAGCATGACCAGACCAATGATGACCGAGTGGTCCAGCGACGTGCCCGTTCCGATCCCCGCGCTCGCGAAGATGGTGGGTGCGTAATACATGACGATGTTGATGCCGGTGATGGCCTGAAAGAGCGCCAGCGCCATGGTCATGAAAACGATGCCGCGCGTTTCGCGGTGAAACAGCTCCGCTACCGAGGCTTGTTCATGGGAAATCGCCTCACGGATTTCAGTGAGTTCCGCTTGCGCAGTAAAGGCGCCATGGAGACGCTCGAGCACCGCGCGCGCAGGCTCGGTCCGTCCACGCTTCAAGAGCCAACGCGGGCTTTCCGGAAGAGCGAAGCTCAGGACCAGGAAGATCAGAGCGGGAACCGCTTCGGCGCCCAGCATAATTCGCCAGCCGCTATCGGCGAGCCAAGCCGCGTTCCCCACCCGGCCGATCCAGGCATTGGCAAGATAGGACAGTACCATGCCGACCAGGATAGCGATTTGGTTGAGCGAGACCAGCGCCCCACGGCTATGCGGTGGGGCCAGTTCCGCGATGTACACTGGCACCAGCAGGGATGCTACACCGACGCCGATGCCGCCCAACATGCGTGCGGCCACCAGCTCGGCGGCGGAGACGGCCAGATAACACCAGATGCCGGAGGCGAGAAACAAAAACGCGGACAGGGCGAGCACCGCGCGACGGCCCAGCGCATCGGTGAGCTTTCCGGCAACAGCCGCGCCGATCACGCAACCGATCAGTGCGCTGCCGACCACCCACCCCAGCGCCAGCGGGTCGAGCTGAAAATGGTGACGCAATGCTTCGACGGCACCGGAGATTACCGCTGTGTCATAGCCAAACAGCAGGCCGCCCATGGCGGCGACGGTGCTGATGAAAACGACATATGCGCCGCTCGATGTTGCAATGCTCATGCGCCGAATGGCAGTTCAGGAGATGTCGGTCATAAGCGGCCACAGCTTGCATAAATCCTTTTATACTGTCAACCTATCATGCCAGAATGGCCGAACCACTTCATACGGTTGCGAATATTCACGGCGCTTGGCCGCGCAGCAGTTCCGCGCAACGCGTTCGCGAATTTTTGTCAGGCGCGTTACAGGCCGCGGGCACTGCGCAGGACTGTGCTGCAGCGGTAGCTGGGGCCCTAACGGAAGCTTCCTTGCGCGGGGTCGATAGCCACGGCATCCGTTTGCTGGTTCATTACGTGCGCGGGGTCGAGGGCGGCCGGATCAATCCCAATCCGCAGTTGTCGTTTTCGCCCAGTGGCCCTGCAACGGGTGTGGTCAACGGCGATAATGGTTTCGGGCACTACGCCAGTTTCTTCGCGATCGACCACGCCACGCGGTTGGCGCGGGAGACGGGTGTCGCGGCGGTCTCCGTCACGCACTCCTCGCACTTTGGCGCGGCCGGCTGCTACGTGCTGCGCGCCGCTGCGCAGGGCTTTGCGGCACTGAGCACGTGCAACTCAGATTCCTTTGTCCTGCCACACGATGGCATCCGGCCCTTTCATGGCACCAATCCACTCACCTTCGCGGCACCCGTACCGGGAGAACGCCCCTTCCTGATGGACATGGCGACCAGTGTCATTCCGTGGAACCGGGTACAGGACTTGAAGATGCAGCGGCAGCCCATGCCGGCGGATGTTTCGGTGGATGCTCGAGGAGAGCCCACGCTGGACCCGGAGCAATCCGCAGCTCTGCTGCCCCTGGGCGGAATGCGCTTCGGATTCAAGGGCGCGGCGCTGGCTGCCATGGCCGAAGTGCTGAGCGCCGTGATGACCGGCATGCCTCATTGCAACCGCTTGTTGGGAATGGCCGGACCTGATTTTTCTACGCCACGGCATCTGGGGCACTTCTTCGTCGTGATCGATCCGAAGCGTTTTGTAACCGCCGAGGTCTACGAGACAAACATGCGGGCCTACTTGAACGATTTGAGGTCGCAGCCGTCCCGGCCGAACACGCGCGTCATGGCACCCGGCGATCGCGAATGGGCGGTTGAAGCACAGCGGCTTGAACACGGCATTCCGCTTTCCGAACCGCTCGCGCGAGCCTTCGAAGAGCTGGCGGATCGGTTGCGTATTCCACGACTGCAATATGAGTGAGCGGTCATGTCAGAGCATTTAAGCGGTAAAGTGGCCATCGTGACGGGCGGCGGCAGCGGCATCGGACTGGCCGCGGCGCGAGCACTCGCTCACGAAGGGATTGCAGCGGTGCTGTTTGGTCCGGATCGTGACATGCTCGATACCTCGGCCCAGTGCCTGCGCAAAGAAGGTTTGCAGGCGCAGGCGGTGATCGGAGACGTCTCCAACCGCGATTCGGTGCTCGGTCTGATTGAAGAGGTGCGCGCCGGCTTAGGCCGACTTGACGTCATCGTCAACAGCGCCGCGATCCAGCCCTATGGCACCGCCGTCACCATGGACGAGGCCGACTGGGACCGAGTGATGGCAATCAATCTCAAGGGAATTTATCTCACGGCGCATTTCGGCATTCCGCTGATGAAAGCCAGCGGCGGCGGCGCCATTGTCAACGTCGCTTCCGTACAAGGCATCGCTTGCCAGACCAATGTCGCCGCTTACGCCGCCTCCAAAGGTGCGGTGCTCGCGCTGACGCGGGCCATGGCGTTGGATCACGCGCGCGACGGAATCCGCGTCAATGCCGTATGTCCGGGGTCTATCGATACCCCCATGCTGCGCTTTGCCGCCGCCCAGAATAAAGGGGCGAAGACGGAAGAGGAAGTCATCCAACAATGGGGGCTTGCCCATCCCATCGGCCGCGTGGGGCGAGCGGAGGAAGTCGGCGCGATGATCGCATTTCTCTGTGGTCCCGATGCGGGCTTTTGCACCGGCGCGGAATTCAAGACCGACGGCGGGCTGCTCGCCAAGATCGGTGTGGTTTTACCGGAGTAACCCGGGTGATCTCGCCCCTTATCTTCACCCGCTTTGCGGAACTCTCTCGGACTGCGGCCCGTCACCCGCCGAAACTGGCGCGTGAAGTAATTGCTATCGTTGAATCCACACGCGAGCGCCACCTCTCCGATGCGCAGCTCGCCATCGGCCAGTAACTCGGTCGCTTTCTGAATGCGCAGCCGGATCAGGTAATCGATCGGCGAGCGCTGGAACACCCGCTGAAAGGTCCGCATCAGCGTGCTTTGAGACATGCGGGCGATCGGCAGCATTTGTTCGACGCTGACGGGCTCGCAGTAATGCCGGTCGAGATAGCTCAGTAACTCTCCCAGCCGCAGCAACGGCTGGGGGCCGGTCCGCTTTGCGGCGGTGTAGCACCGCGACAGATGCGCGATGAGTTGCATCAGCTGCGCGCGGGCGGTGAACCGGTAGCCCGGCGCTCGCGCCCGCAATTCGCCTTCAAGCTGCACCACCATGCGGACCGCCTCGGTCAGCTGTACCGGGGACATGTGCAGGCGTTCGTGAAAGCGCGCCTGACGGCGCAACCGCGGCTCGATGTGAAACAACACCTGATAGCCGGGTAAATCACCGAGATCCCTGAGCAGCAGGCCCAGCCCGGCAGGTTTGAACAGCACGTTGATGAGACTCATCCGATCCGTCTCCGCGTAGCCGTGCTGCATGTCCCCGCGTAGCAGGAAGGCATCGCCGGCGCTGAGCGGATAGTCCTCAACATCGGTGAGATGCCGGCCGCGGCCGTCGGTGATGATCACCAGTTCGTGGAACTCGTGCCGGTGCAGACCGCCCGAGGCGCCGTGGTTTGGGATCCGCACCGCGGCCAGCGGGAAACCGTGATCCTTGAAGACCGAGGCGGAGGTGACCAGGTCGGCACACATGATGTTGAGAGGATCATGCTAGTTCTTGATCGGATCGTCAAGGCGATGTGCGCGTCGCCTGCGCATCATCGACAGGAAAATGCAGGAGAAACTGACCTTGACGAAGTCCACTCTCGACCCGAGCCCGGAAGGCGCGAACTCTCTGGCGACTGGTTTCGCATCGCCTCCGGATAGCGCCAAGCCGCGCGTCTGGTGGCACTGGATGAATGGCAACATCAGGCAGGAAGGCATCCGCAAAGACCTGGAATGGATGAAGCGGGTGGGCATCGGCGGCCTGCAGAACTTCGATGGCGCGCTCGAAACCCCCCAGGTGGTGGACGAACGTCTCGCCTACATGACGCCGAAGTGGCAGGAGGCGTTTCGCTACGCCACGCAACTCGCGCACGAACTGGGTCTCGAGCTCGCGATTGCCTCCTCCCCCGGCTGGAGCGAGACCGGCGGACCCTGGGTCGAGCCGAAGGACGGCATGAAAAAGCTCGTCTGGAGCGAAACCCGACTGCCCAGCGGACATGCTTTCAACGGCCCGCTCGCCGCGCCGCCCTCGGTGTCCGGCCCGTTCCAGAACATTCCCATGGCCGATGTGATCTCGGGCCAGGAGCTGCCGAGCCCACGCTTCTATCAGGATGTCGCGGTGATCGCGTATCGCACGCCGCGCGCGCTCCTCGCGGACCCGAAACCCGTCTCGGTCACGACGAGCGCCGCCGGCGTCGACGCGCGGCCTTTGGCGGAGGGCGAGCAGACGCAAGCCGTCGTGCTGCCGCTCTCCAAAGACAAGCGTGCCTGGGTGCTGTATGACTATGGCGTCGAGCAGCGCTTCCGGTCGCTGAGCTTGTCCCGGCGAGTGTCCTTTTCCTTCAAGACCTCGGTGAGCTTTACGATTGAAGGCAGCACCGACGGTCAGTGCTTCGAACGTATCGCGGAGCTTTCCGGCGACTGGCATGTGCAACGGGCGACGGTATCGTTTCCCACGGTGACCGCGCGTTACCTGCGATTGTCGATCGCGCCGGCACCCGTCACGAACTGGGCCGGCTTCCAGTTCGAGGCCAACTCTCCCGGCGCGCAAGTTCCGCCGCTGTACGCGGCCGATATCACGGAGGTCAGTCTCCGCGAGCTCAAGTTCCACACGGGCGCCCGCATTCACCACTTCGAGCACAAAGCAGGCTTCAGCATCGCCGCCAACTATCACGGACTCGAGAGCCCGCCGAACGACACTGCGGAGGCCGTGGACCCGAAAGACATCATCGATCTGACCGGCAGCATGAGCGCCGCTGGCACGTTGAGCTGGACGCCGCCCGAAGGCGAGTGGACCGTGCTGCGATTGGGCTACTCGCTTACCGGCAAAACCAACCATCCCGCCAGCGCCGAGGCAACCGGCCTCGAGGTCGATAAGCTCGACAAGGTCGCGGTCAAAGCCTACATGGATCATTACCTCTCGAACTTCCAGAAGACGGTGGGCAAGGAGTGGATCGGCGACAAGGGGATCCGCGCCTTCCTCACCGACAGCATCGAGTCGGCGGGGCAGAACTGGACGGGCAGGATGGTCGGGGAGTTCAAGGCGCGCCGCGGCTACGAGCTCACGCCCTGGTTCCCGGCGCTCACCGGGGTCATCGTCGGCGATGCAGCCCGCTCCGATCGGTTCCTCTGGGATTTTCGCCGCACGCTCATCGAGCTCATTGCCGAAGCCCACTATGGGCAGATTGCCGAGAGCGCTCATGAGCGCGGCATGACCTACTACAGCGAATCGCTGGAAGGCTATGCCACTGCGACGCTCGGCGATGACCTCGATATGCGAGTTCCGGCCGACATTCCGATGGCCGCCATCTGGACGAGCTATCGGCTCGAGAGCCAAGAAGGCATCATCAATCACATCATCGACATGCTGGGTGCCGCATCGGTCGCCCACGTGTTTGGCAAGCGCTTCGTGGCGTGTGAGTCCATGACCTCGGCCAACGAGCCCTGGGTGTTCTGCCCGGGAAACCTCAAGCCCTACATGGATCTGGCGTTTGTGCTCGGCATCAACCGGCCCGTGGTGCATACCTCGGTGCACCAGCCGGTCGAGAAAAAGCCCGGCATGTCGCTCGGCTGCTTTGGCCAGCACTTCACGCGTCATGAGACCTGGGGCGAGATGGCCCAGCCCTGGATCCGCTATCTTTCCCGCTGCTCTTATCTTCTGCAGCAGGGGACTTTCGTCGGCGACATCGCCTGGTTCTATGGCGAGGAGGGCTCGGCGGCCAACCTCGTCTCGCGCGTGACTCTGGCGGATTTCCCCAGAGGGTACGGATTCGACCTGGTGAGCCCGAAGATGCTGCGCGAGCAGCTGACTGCACGGCAGGGGCGACTGGTATCGCCTGCGGGCGCCAGCTACCGATTGCTGTATGTCGGGAGCAGCGCCCAGATGACACTGCCGGTACTGCGCAAGCTCAAGGCACTCGCGGATCAGGGGATAGCCATCGCGGGACTCAGGCCCACAGGCTCGCCGAGTTTGGCGGACGAAGCGCACGAGAAGGAGTATCAGCAGCTGGTCTCGGCGCTGTGGGGTCGCGGCAAGGTCATCGACGGTCAGGATGCCGAGGCAGCGCTCAGGAAGTTGGGTGTCGCGCCCGATTTTGAGTACTCCGGCGGCGGAGCCGACAGCCACGTGCGCTTCCTGCATCGCAGACTGGCCGATGGGGAAATCTACTTCGTCACGAACCGCAAGGCGCGCGCGGAAAAGATCGAAGCGCGCTTTCGGGTCTCGGGCAAGCGACCGGAACTGTGGTTCGCGGATACCGGCGAACGCCGGCCGGTCTCCTGGCACAGCGAGCAAGGGCACACGATCGTGTCGCTGGAGCTCGGCGCTTACGATTCCGTCTTCGTCGTCTTCCGTGAGCCCACCGGGCAAACCTCGCAGACGCTGCCACCCAACAAAGAGACCGCGATGATGAGCATCGACGGTCCCTGGGAAGTCACGTTCGAGGACAACCGTGGCGCGCCGTCGGGTGTTCAGTCACTGGCACTCGGTTGCTGGACGCACAATGCCGATCCCGGCATCAAATATTTTTCCGGCGTCGGCACCTATCGCAAGACCTTCACGCTGCCAAGCATCGATCACAAGTCTAACGAGCGTGTGCTCATCGACCTGGGCCAGGTGCACAAGCTGGCTGACGTCGCGCTCAACGGAACATCCGTGGGCACCGTCTGGCATGCGCCATTCCGCCTCGATGTGACCGACGCCCTGAAAGCCGGCGCCAACACGCTGGAAGTGCGCATCGCCAATCTCTGGGTCAACCGCCTGATCGGCGACCAGCAGCCGGGCGCGACACCCGTGGCCTTCACGGTGGCGAGCACCTATGCGCCGAGTGCGCCACTTCGGACCTCAGGACTTCTCGGGCCGGTCACCCTTCGCGCCGTTTCAGGAGTCTCCCCATTAATGCGGACCAGAGGCACAATGGAAGCCTACCCGAGGTGCTGATGATGAGATAGAGTGGCGATTGAGGCTGCCGCTTTCGCTAAGCTACGACCATTGAAAACCTACGCCATCCCGCATACGGACCTTCAGGTGTCGCGCATCGCCTATGGCTGTGCAAGCCTGGCGGGCTGGAACAAAGATCCGATCCGCCGCGAGGATATCGCACGGGCATCTGCCATCGTCGAAGTCGCGCTCGACAACGGCATGACGCTGTTCGATCATGCCGATCTCTATGGGTTCGGGAAGGCCGAGGAGCTGTTCGGCAAAGTCCTTCAAAAGAATTCGGGCCTTCGCGACCGGCTCGTCATTCAATCCAAATGCGGCCAGGTTTTCACGGACGCGGGGTTTGAGGGTCCCATCCGGATCAATCTCAGTCACGAGCACATTGTGCGCTCTGTTGAGGGCAGCCTGCAGCGCCTGGGCACGGACCGGCTCGATATCCTGCTACTGCATGTCGCCGACAGCCTGGTTCAGCCCGAGGAAGTCGCGTCCGCTTTCGAGACGCTTCATGGCAGCGGCAAAGTCCGTAATTTTGGTGTCAGTAATCACAATGCCGCGCAGATTCAGCTGCTGAAGAAGCATGTTCGTCAGCCAATCGTGGTGAATCAGGTTCGCGTGAGCCTGGGGCATCCGCAGCTGCTCGCCGATGGAATGGAATTTGCGCTCGCGCTCACCAGGCCAGATCAGCACGACGGGGGCTATTCGGCCCTCGCCGGCAGCGGGACGCTGGACTATTGCCGGGCGAGCGACATCCAGATCCAGGCGTGGTCGCCGTTGCGCGGCGGGCTGTTGAATGGGCCGGAGAATGCGGCGGCCGAATTCAAGGTCGCGGCGCAGCTGCTGGCGGATATGGCGCGCAACAAGCAGACCACGGTATCTGCGGTTGCGCTCGCCTGGCTGCTGCGGCATCCCGCTGGCATCGTTCCGATCATCGGCAGCGCCAATGCCAAACACATCACCGAGTGTTGTGAGGCCGACCGCGTGGAGCTGACGGGGGCGGAGTGGTACGACCTCCTCGCCGCCACCAGCCATCTCAAAGCGCGAGCTCTTTAACCGGTCCAGGTGCGGCACGCTCGGGGTGTCAGTGCTCGAAAGCACAGGCGACGGAGGCGCTGGCTCGAACCATGACCGCAAAAACGCGTCACTCCAATCTGCGCTTGATCAATTCCTCCCCCGACTGCTGCAGGTAGCCTGCGGTCCGGTTCTTGTGCTTGAGCGCCAGCGATACGAACAACGCATCGATCACCGCCAGCTGGGTGATGCGCGAGGCGAGCGGCGCCTGGAAATACTTGATCTCGCTCGGGGTGGCGTATAGACAGAGGTCGCTGTGGGTGCTGATCGGGGACATCACGGCATTGGTGAGGCAGATTGTGGTCGCACCCCGCTCCTTGGCCACTTGCAGGCATTGCACGGTTTCACGCGTGGCGCCGGAGCAGGAAATGCCGAAGGCCACATCGCCCGCTTTGAGTTGAGTGGCGGCGATCAGCTGGATGTGCGAATCGAATTGCGTGGCCGCGGGCAGCCCGATCAGCTGCAACTTGCAGCAGGCGGTGTAGGCCACAGGATAGGAGACGCCGATGGAGAAGAACTCGATCCGCTTCGCCCTGGCGAGGAGCTGCGCGGCCCGCTCGAAGGTGGCGGTGGCGTTGATCTTTACGGTTTCCGCAAGGCTTTGCGCATGGAAGTGAAATACCTTCTCGAACAAGGTGCCATGATCTTGGCCGTCCGCCGTGGGCAGACCCGACTGGGCGAGATCGCGGGCGAGTGCGATTTTGAAGTCGGCAAAGCCCTTCAAGCCCAAGCGCTGGCAGAAACCGATAATGGAGCCGACGCTGGCGCCGCAGTCGCGCTTCATTTGGGCAATGGAGGCGGTGACCACCTTTTCGGGGTCGCGGAGCACGCATTCGCCGATCAGCCGGTCGGTAGGATTAAGCGATGCGAGGACGCCTTTCAGATACACCAGCAGGGATCGTCGCGCATCCCCGCCGGGAGCGCCGGGGGGTGCCTTGTGATGTCGCCGGGCCATAAACACCCATGATATCAACTTCGCGCGGCCCTTGACATCGTCGCACCGCTTCATTTACCTTTGAGACACATTCAAATGTTTCAACTATAAAATGAACATATTTCACGTATCGGCAGATATCGACTCATGCCACTAGAGACCATCCCCCGGCTGATGCAGGCCGCCCAGCGCGGTCATTACGCCGTAGGCTACTTCGAAAGCTGGAATCTCGACTCCCTGCAGGGTGTCATCGATGCTGCCGAGGCCACGCGCTCGCCGGTCATCATTGGCTTCAACGGTGAATTCCTGAGCCAGCGCGAAGGCGCCAGCCCGGATGAGCTGCCGGTGTATGGCGCCTTGGGCGTCGCCATGGCCGCTCGCGCCCAGGTGCCCTGCGGATTCATCTTCAATGAATGCGCGAACGAGGCCTGGCTCGAGCGGGCGATTTCGTCGGGCTTCAACCTGGTCATGCCGGCCGATCCCGGTGGGTCCGCGGGGGAATACACTCGCCAGGTCAGGCGTCTCACCGAGCTCGCGCATACGCGTGGCGTGGCGATCGAAGCGGAGGTGGAGAAGCCTGCCGGCGAGGCCCAAGACGATCACGAGGAATCCACCGATGTCGAAGCGGCCGCGAAGTTCGTGCAGGCCACGGGTGTGGACGTGCTGGCCGTGCATGTGGGCAACGAGGAAATCAAGCTCGAGGGGCGCGGTGCGCTGGATCTTCCGCGCCTGGAGGCCATTCATCGGCGTGTCGACATCCCGCTGGTGCTCCATGGTGGCACGGGCATCGAGGACGACTCGCTGAAAAGCGCCATTCGCCTCGGCGTCAGGAAGGTCAACTACGGCACCTACATGAAGCAAAAGTACCTCGGCGCGCTGCGCAAGGCATTGACCTCGAGTGAAACAAACCCCCACGCGCTCTTGGGCGATGGCGGCAAGGCCGACGTGCTGGTGGTCGGGCGCACCGTCATCCGCGATGCGGTGCTCGAGCGCATCGAACTGCTGGGATGCTGCGGACAGGCCTGAGCCATGCCGGACGTTGGTTGCGCGGGCATTCTGGTGGAGGACACGTTCTGCGGTCCTATGGCCGCTCTGCCTCCGGAAGGGTCGCTGCTGGCGCTGGATGACATGCCGGTGAAGGCCGGCGGCTGCGCGGCGAACGTGGCCATCGACCTCGCCAAGCAGGGAATCAGCGTGGATGTGGCCGGCTGCGTGGGCAACGACAGCGCCGCGGACTTCCTGCTCGGCATCTATGCGAAGCACGGTATCGGATGCTCGCGAGTCGTCCGGGTGGAGGGGCCTCGCACCAGCCAGTGCGTGATCCTCCTGGTCGAGGGGCAGGACCGGCGCTATCTCTATGCCGCCGGTGCGAATCGCGTATTCAAGGTGGATCACATCTCGCGCGATTGGCTTGCGCAACTCAAGGTCTTCTACGTCGGGGGCCTGTTCGCGCTGCCGGGATTCGATCCGCAGCGCCTGGCGGCCTTGCTGAAGGACTGCCGCGCGAAGGGGGTGGTGACGGTGGTCGATGTCATTGTCCCCCACGGCATGAGCGGCATGGAATCGCTCAAACCCGTTCTGCCGTTCATCGACGTGTTCGTTCCAAATGAGGACGAGGCCCGGGCCTTTACCGGACTGACCGATCCCGTCGATCAGCTGCGTGCCTTTCAGAGCGCCGGGGGAAACACCGTCATCATTACCCGCGGCGGGCAGGGCTCGGTCGCAGGAAGCGCCGGCCAGCGCTGGCGCTGCGGAACGTATCAAATGAAGGTCGTCGATCCTTCGGGCTCCGGGGATGCATTCACCTCCGGTGTCATTCGCAGCCTGCTGCGCGGTTGGGAGATGCCGCAAATGCTGCGTTATGCCAGCGCCGTGGGCGCCTCCGTCACCCGAGCCGCCGGCACCACGGACTCGGTGTTTTCCGCAGTGGAAGCCGAAGCCTTCGTGAGCGCGCATCCCCTCACGGTGACGGAGGAGCATTAACCCATGGACGTGAATATGAAGATGCCGGACCTCGCGACGAACGAAGGCACAGAGCTCGGCATCGTCCGCTGGCTCGTGGAAGTGGGTCAGGCCGTGAAGCGCGGCCAGCCGCTGCTCGAGGTGGAGACCGACAAGGCCATGCAGGAAGTCGAGTGCATCGCGAACGGCACACTGAAGACCGTGCATGTCCCTGCGGGACAGAAAGTGCCCGTCGGCACGATCATTGCCACGCTCCAAGTCAGCTAAAGATGCCCCCGCCTATCGCAGCTGCGTACCCAGACGGCGCCGTTCTCGCCCGCAAGCCCGCCGTCAGTGGCTATCTCATCCGCAGCGCCATTGTGGCTTCATTTTGCGGACTGCTCTTTGGCTTTGAGATCGCGGTGATTTCGGGCACCACCGAGTGGCTGAAAGTCCACTTCACTTTAAGCAATTTCATGCTCGGCTTTGCCGTGGCCAGCGGCCTGATCGGCGCCATCGTCGGGTCCATCGTCGTGGCCAAACCCACCGATGCCTTCGGGCGGCGCGGGGTGCTGTTCGGATTGGCGGCTTTTTTCCTGGTCGCGTCTATCGGTTGCGCTCTGGCCTGGAATCTGGAGTCCTTCATGGCCTTCCGCTTTCTCGGAGGTCTTGCGGTGGGCGGCGCTTCCGTGGTGGCCCCCGTCTATATCGCGGAGCTCTCGCCGGCCGCCTATCGGGGCCGGCTGGTGACCATCACCCAGCTCAACATCGTGGTGGGCATCCTGCTCGCCTATCTCTCGAACTATCTCATCGGCCGGTTGGATCTGGGAGACAACGAGGCCCGCTGGATGTTCGGCGTCATGGCATTTCCGTCCGCCATCTTTTTCCTGATGCTCTTTTTCACGCCGCAAAGCCCCCGTTGGCTCATAGCCAAGGGCCGCACGGCCGAGGCACGGAAAGTCTTCGAGCGATGCGGCACCGATGGCGGCGGCATCGATGAGGAGATCGCCGAGATCCAACGTTCCTACGATGTCGCGCATCACGAGCTGCAAGAGCCTTTCTTCCAGCGCAAATACTTGAAGCCCATCGCGCTGGCGGTGACCATTGCCGCCTTCAATCAGCTCTCCGGCATTAATGCCGTGCTCTATTACTCCGGCACGATCTTCAAGATGGCCGGAGCGGATAAGGCTTCCTCGCTGCTGCAATCGGTGATTGTGGGTCTGGTCCTGCTGGTCTTCACATTGGCCGCGCTCGTGGCTATAGACCGTTCCGGGCGGCGCAAGCTGATGTTGGTGGGATCCGTCGGTTACATTCTGGGTCTTGGCGCGGTGGCCTATGCCTTTCACACCGGCAGCGGCGGCTGGCTCATCCTGGTGAGCCTGCTGGTGTTCGTCGCCGCCCACGCCTTCGGTCAGGGCGGGGTGATCTGGGTGTTCATCGGGGAGATCTTTCCCAATCGTGTGCGCGCCCGGGGGCAGGCGCTCGGCAGCTTCACGCACTGGATCATGTCGGCCGCCATTTCCTGGACGTTTCCCATCATCGCGGCGAGCTCGGCGGCGGCCGCCTTCGCCTTCTATGCGCTGTGCATGGTGGGGCAATTACTGTGGGTCATTTTTCTGATGCCGGAAACCAAGGGTGTATCGCTCGAGGCCATTCAAAGGCGCCTGGGGATCGAATGAAGGCAATGCCTATGAGGAGACATTCATGAAACGCTCCGAAGTCAACGGTCTAATTTCAGACGCGCTCGCCTTCATGCGCGAGAAGCAGTTCCTGCTGCCCCGCTTTGCCACCTGGACACCCGATGAGTGGCGTGCCAAGGGGCCGGAGGCCAGCGAGATCGTGACCTCCGAGCTCGGCTGGGACATCACCGACTTCGGCAGCGGGGATTTCAAGAAGATCGGGCTTGTCATTTTCACCATCCGCAACGGCACCTTCGCCGAACTCAAAAAGCCGCAAGGCAAGATCTACGCGGAGAAAATGCTCATCATCCAGGAAAACCAGATCACACCGACGCACTTTCATCATCAGAAGATGGAGGACATCATCAATCGCGGTGGCGGCGATCTTACGATCCAACTCTGGAACGTGAAAGACGATAATTCAAGGGCCGATACGCCCGTCACGGTCAGCGTCGATGGCACGAAGGTCACGGTTCCCGCCGGCGGCACGGTGACGCTGGCTCCGGGGGATTCGATCTGTCTCACCCAGCGCCTGTACCACAAATTCTGGGCCGCCTCCGGCAAGGGCCCCGTCCTTGCCGGCGAGGTCAGCCGGGTGAATGACGACCACGTCGACAACTATTTCCACGACGGCGTGGGCCGCTTTCCCGAGATTGAAGAGGATGTCCCCCCTATACACCTGATGATCCTGGACTACCCCAAGTATTACCGCCATGCCACTAATCCTCACGCGTCCTGAAGTGCTGGCGGTCTATGCCGAGGCGGCACGGCGCCGCCGGGTGCATCCGCTTTTTGCCACGGAAAATCTCACCACCACGGAGGCCATTCTCGCCGCCGCGCGGGAATACGGCGAGCGCATCGGTGAACCGGAACTGGCGATTACCATCGGTATAACCCACCGCTACCCGGAACGCCCCCAGTCCGTGGCCTACAGTCCTACGGGCGATGCAGTGATGGGCATGCGTCTCTTTCACGCCGATCTTAAAACCCTCACCGCGCCGGATTCGCCCTATGCGCGTCTGCGCGTGCTGGTGCATCTGGATCATGGCCAGCATGAGGTGGACACCGATCTGCTCGACTCGCCGGCGGGCCTGTTCTCCTCGGTCATGTTCGATGCGTCCGCGCTGCCGTTCGAGGACAATATCGCGGCGACTCGCCGCTATGTGGAGCGTCATCGCCATGAGGTGGTGATCGAGGGCGCCTGCGACACCATCGCGCATTTCGGCGAGGCGGGGTCCACCCCCTGTACCGCCCCCGACGATGCGGAGCGTTACTATCGGACCACGGGCGTCGATTGGATGGTCGCCAATCTCGGCACCGAGCACCGCGCCGGGATCGCCAAGCTTCACTATCGTGACGATGTGGCCCGAGAGATCGCCCGCCGTATCGGGCCGCATCTCTCGCTTCACGGCGTCTCTTCCGTCGATCCCGAGCGTCTCGGCCGATTGTTCGAAGACGGCATCGGCAAGGTCAATTTCTGGACCGCGCTTGAACGGGACAGCGCCTCCCAACTTCTGACCGCGCTGCTCGAGCATGCAGCACAGTCCGCCGGCCCTGCCACGGCCCAAGAGCTTCAGCAGCGCGGGCTGTTGGGTCCGAAAGCCGATGTCGAAAGCCCGGTTTCGCTGGATTACTGCACGACCCGTTTCCGACAGGGAGTGGTTTTTGAGTCTATGAAGCACATTGTGACCGCCTATCTTGCACGCTGGTGTCCGGCATGAGCGATCGTTCCTTTTTGCTGTCTCTGTACGAGCGGATGGTGCTGATCCGCGAATTCGAGGACACCGTTAAATTTCTCTTCCTCGAAGGCACTATGCCCGGCACGATTCACCAATGCCAGGGTCAGGAGGCCACGGCGGTCGGTGTGTGCGCGGCGCTCAGGCCCGATGACTGGATCACCTCGACGTTCCGCGGCCACGGCCACGCGCTCGCCAAGGGTCTGACGCCGCAGGAGATGCTCGATGAGCTGTTCGGCGCTGAAACTGGCTGCTGCAAGGGCCGGGGCGGCTCGATGCACATGGGCAACATGGCCAAGGGTATGGTGCCCGGCATCGCGATTGTCGCGGGCGGTATTCCGCTGGCGGCCGGAATGGCGCTGTCCTTCAAGATGCGCCGGGAACCCAAGGTCGTGGCCTGTTTCTTCGGAGACGGCGCGGTGGCGGAGGGCGCGTTCCACGAAGGCATCAACATGGCGGCGATCTGGAATCTGCCGGTGGTGTTTGTTTGCGAGAACAATCTCTACGGCGCCTCCACGCATGTCGATCTGGTGATGAAGAATTCCAAGATCTCCGATCGCGCGGCCAGCTACGGCTTCCGCGGCGAGACCGTGGACGGTAACGATGTGCTGGCGGTGTACGAAGCCGCACAGCGCGCCGTGGAAGAAGCGCGTTCGGGCAAAGGTCCGGTGCTGCTGGAGCTGCTGACATATCGCCGCACGGGCCATTCGCGTCGCGATCCGTGTCACTACCAGCCCAAAGACGAGCGCGAGGCCTGGGCACAGCGCGATCCCATCGACCGCTTCGCCGAGGTATTGAAGCTCGATACCGAGCGGCGCGAACAAATCCTCAAGCGCGTGCAATCTCAGTTGAATGAGGCGGTGGAGCGCGCCAAGGTGGCGCCGCAGCCCAAAGTCGAGAATTTGAAGGACTTTATTTTCGCGCCTGCGGAAAAGCGCGCTCCAGCCGCGCAGTCCGCCGTTGGTCCCACCCGCCGCTTGGGCATTGCCGAGGCGTTGCGTGAAGGCCTGGCTGAAGAAATGGAAGCCGATCCTCGCGTGTTTTGCATCGGCGAAGACATCGGCGTGCCCGGCGGCTGGGGCGGCGCGTTCACCGTCACGCTGAACCTGGAAAAGAAATTCCCGGATCGCATGATCAATACACCGATCGCCGAGCTGGGCTTCTATGGTTTGGCCACCGGCGCGGCCATGATGGGCATGCGTCCGATTGCCGACGTCCAGTATGGCGATTTTTTGTTCCTCGCCAGCGATCAGATCATCAACAACGCCGCCAAGATGCGCTACATGTCCGGCGGCGACGCCAGCGTGCCGCTGGTGATGCGTGCGCCCGTGGGCGCCACGGGACGCGGCTCGCAACACGCGCAGAACATGGAGCGTTACTTCACCGGCGTTCCCGGATTGAAAGTCGTCGCGCCGTCCAATGCGTATGACGCCAAAGGTTTGCTCAAGGCGGCGATCCGCGACGGCAATCCGGTGCTGATGTTCGAGCACAAATTGTTGTACGGCTCGAAAGGCGCGCGCGCCGAGGGCGGCGCGGTCGATGCCTCCAGCGACATTCCAAACGAAGACTACATGGTGCCGCTGGACAAGGCCGCGGTTCGGCGCGAAGGCAAAAAAGTCACCGTGCTCGCATGGCTGCTGATGGTGCACTACGCCTTGCAGGCCGCGGACAAGATAGACGCCGAAGTCATCGACGTGCGCAGCCTTTCTCCCATCGACTGGGACACCATTGGGCGGTCGGTGCAAAAAACGCGCCGCGCCATCATCGTCGAGGAAGGTCCCGTCACCGGTGGCGTGGCGGCGGAAATCGCGGCCGGTATTGCCGAACGCTTTCCAGAGGTGCGCATCGTCCGCGTGGCCTCACCTGATGTCCCGGTTCCCTTCACTCCTGTGCTGGAAAACGCTTATCGACCCGATGCAGACCGCATCGTTCGCGCTGCGAAGGGAATTTTGTGAGAACCCAGATCCGAGTCCTGGCTCAAGCCGCTGTGGCCCTCACTGGAGTCCTATCGATCATGCCGCTCGCGCTCGCCGCCGAGTCCAAACCGATCGTCGACGTGCGCTTCGATGCGCCGTATCGACAGATCGAGTCGAGCAGTGGCGATGAGTGGGCACCCACCTGGGGGCGCGATGATGTCCTCTACACGGGTAACGACGACGGCAACAGCTTCGGCGGAATTCCGCAAAACGCCATCGCGTTCGGCAAGCTGGAGGGCAGCGATCCGGAGAAGCTCAAAGGGACGAGTCTCAGCTCGATGGAGCGCTTCCGCGAGCCGATTCAGCCGGGACCGGAAAATGCGGCGTGGAAAACCCTGGACAGCGTGAGGATCGCGGGCATGCGCTATCGATTCGCGCCCTGCGGCGCGGACAGCTGCCTCACGATATCCAAAGACGACGGCAAGACCTGGCAGAACGCGAGCGACACGCCCTTGTTCCACGGTGCGTCGTTCAGCTCGCCTCGTTTCATCGCCTACCGCAAGGACTACGAGTCGTTCATGGGAAAGGCCAGCGAATATGTCTTCGCGGCTGCCTACGCCGGCATCGTGGACGGCGAGGACCATTACCTCATCGGTCGAGCGCCGTTATCTCAATTGGCCGCGAATCGGATATCAGACTGGCAATTCCAGCAAAAGGATTACACTTGGAAGGCGGACCTCGCGACTGCCGGCTCGACGACCAACGACACGAGCATCGGCCCCGATGGCGCCAACTGGAAGGTGATGAACGCGTACAGCGTGGACGGGGTGCTCTACCAGTTTGTCACGCGCTGCCACTATCCGATGCAATCGGACGATCCGCAGCGCCGCCATATCTTCCGCGATTCGAGCATCATCAAATCGACGGACGGCGGCCGCACCTGGACCCGTTCGGGCGAAGAGAATTTCAAGCACCCGATGTTTTCGGGCAAGCGCTTCGGCGCCCCTTATTTCGTTTGGTATGGGAAGGATGGTCAGGCTCGCGTGGATGGGGCAGACCACTATGTCTACGCCATCTCAAACAACGGGCATTTTGAGAATGGTGACAACTATGTGCTCGGCCGAGTGCCGAAGCAGAAGCTGTCGAATCTCTCAGCCGCCGACTGGTCCTTTTATAGGGGTGGCGATGGTCTGCAGCCGGGCAGCTGGAATCCGAAGCTGGATGAGGCCACTCCGGTACTCTCCAACCCGGGTCGCTCCAGCATGACGGGCATGACCTATATCGAGGGGTTGAACCGCTACGCCATGGTAGTCTGGCACTACAACCGGAAGAATTTTGTCGAGGGGATCGAGAAGAAAGATCTCAGCACGGTGCTGGAATTCTTCGAGGCCGGCAAGCCCTGGGGTCCGTGGCACAAAGTCAAAGCTTTGGAGACCGCCAAGCTCGGGTGGTACACCCCCATCATTGGACAGCGCTTTCAGACGGTCGTGGATGGCAATACCGTCAAGGCCTATTTCTACGCGACGGGATTTCGCACGCGGCCCGAGGGTGGTCTCGATATGAGCTTGTACAAGCTCAACTATCTGCCGATCACGCTCTCGACGCAGCCCCTTAAGCATTCCGATCCGGCTTTCGTCGGGGGCCGATAGGCGCCACATGAAGAGTCTTTGGAACGAGCAGGAGGCGGCGCAGTTTCAGGGGGATGTCGCTCAGCGTGTCTACACCTCGCGGTTGCTGGGTCGTGAGCCCGCGCTCGTCATGCATGGCGGCGGCAATACATCGGTCAAGAGCCAGGTCACGAATATTTTTGGTGAAAAGGAATCGGTCCTGTTCGTCAAAGGCAGCGGCTGGGATTTGG